>Ga0209145_1000132_pt1 | contig 14072 bp, 7 predicted proteins | sample WorMetfiPIANOSA2_FD_187396 | JGI IMG/M metagenome (GOLD analysis project Ga0209145, IMG submission 187396) | Marine gutless worms symbiont microbial communities from Max Planck institute for Marine Microbiology, Germany - Olavius filocauda... | ecosystem: Host-associated > Annelida > Digestive... | reverse complement strand
ATAATAATAACACGGCAATTTATAAGGCATCGTAACATGTTAGAGACACTACAAGGGCGCCTAATTACTCCAGATTAAGTCAGATTGGGTCAAAGCAACCATTGAAAATCACTGGAGTGAGAATTTTACGGGCAGATCCCCTTCCTGCCAGAATTCACTGGGTCTGAACTATCAGGTCCTCAGCACTGGGGCAACTGTTAGCCTAACTGATGTCGCTTCTGAAAGGAAAAGAAAGAACGGAAAGCCCTAACTGTCGCCCAGCACACAGCATCAACATGGCTGTGTTAACATGTTACGAGGCCTTGGGCGGTCGGCAGTGCAAGTAAGTGGCATTATTCCCGTTGTGTCCCAGTATTAAATATAAAACCATTTCAGTGTGATTACATAGGTACTTTTACAGAATTAATTTGAATAAAGTTTCTCACTGATTTTAGCAATGAGATTCGGAATGTTTGATCATTTGATCAGAAAGTGCCAAATAATTTCTGCTTTTTGTGGGCAGTAGGGCCCCTTAAATTTGTGGGACCCTTGGCAACTGCCTGTCATGCTCACTGGACATTAAAACACTAAATAAAGCAAAATCTGTAGCATAGACTGATAGGTTTAGTTCTTTGTATGATAGATTATCTGTTAACTATTGTAGTCGATGTGTGTTTGTATTTAAAATTTCATGTTGTAATCCAGCCTTCTTGGCTGCCAAATCCAATAAAGGTTATATTATTATTATTAAATTGTAGTTTTAGTGTTTAATAATTAAACAAATTGTAATGCTGTTGATGTGTGGCAGGTCTGGCAAGTCCGTGTGGGACAGGAAGTGGGTGGTCCTACGAGACAACAAGCTGCTGGTGTACAACAGTCGTGAGGAGTCTGCGTCTGGTCCGACTGTCAGCGAGTTTGATCTTTGTCCTCACAACGGCGTCGTGTCAGTACGCAGTGCTGTATCGCAGTCCGAGCTGGCAAACATCTCCATCTCTGAGCTCGTCTACGTGCTGATGCTTGAGTTTGAACCTGACACTGTCCAACTGTCAAACAGGTGCTATTTACAGTACATCCATGCCGTCTAGCACTTTAAAGTTTCTTAGATCTTACAAGGTGCATGATGAGCTGACTGAAGTTAGCGCGGCAGAAACGAATAATGATAAAATGGATGGATAGATCTCACATAGAGCTGGAGTGGCAACTAAGACAAATTATATGTACTGATTATATGTACTTGCATGAACTGTGCCGTCAATGCCAGCCACACGGGTCAAAGGTCGATGTTGAACATCGCTGGTGAACTGCATCGCAAAGAGTCCACGATTGGCACCGATGAGCATCCAAATTATATGTACTTGTAATAAACGTTTGTGGGAGATGTTATATCATGTTTTACAGTGTGGACAATGGAAGAATGCAATATTGGGCATGAATTTTTTGTGGATTACAGATATCTGAATCATTCGCAGCTATAACGATCTAGATTGTAAAAAGTTACTTCTTCACAATGAAGTAACTTTACAAACAAAAGCGATCAGCTTTGCAACTGACATTTGCAGCTGTGCAGCCTGTTCCTTTTACGAAGCATTTGCATTGCAAGATACACTAGTCACTCATGGCTTAGCTTCTTTGCATTGGATTATCGGTATTGTTGATGTATGTTGTGCAGCTGTTTCTTCCTGATGGCAACAAGCTTTGCCGAGAAGCAGCAGTGGGTTGCGTTGCTGGAGGCAGTTGCCGGTAGCAACAAGAACTCCAGCAAGATTACTGATGCGTCGGTGTTTGGCAACGTGATATTTCAGATGTCATCTGATAGTGACTGGTGCATGGACGTCATGAGCACTTGGCCACTGTCGGATGAGGTCAGCGACTAGTGTTTCCAATTTTATTTCCACTGCAGTTACTCATGCAGTGGTGAGTGACCACTGTCAGTTTTAATACCTGTCTCATGTGGAGAACATTATGGCCATCACTGTGTATGTAATCTTTATTTCAGACATGTCAGTTGATAGTCAATATACTGAGCAAAGAGAAGAAGTTAAAAACTGCACTCGAACTACACAAAAACATCATACTCATCATTGAGGAACTACAGCTTGTCCACTACAGCATCTCTAGTGCTAAACAGTCACTCTTACTGTAGATAAGAGTCTGTATTTTCCAGGTCTGTGAAGTCATGGAATTTGAAACCCGTCGTGGAAAGTCACGAAATTTTAAGTGCCAGTCGTGGAAATTAGATGTTAGTAATAATTGATGTGTGAGTAAATCATTGAGAACGTTAACTGTTTTAATGTGCGGTGGCTGATGTTGAATATGTCGGCTGAATATATCTGGTAATCTGATTGCAAACGATGCAGTGGCATGATGTCACATGTTTTGATATAAAGTCTGTAGACGACTTGGTGGTATGGTGTCACAGAGGGTATGAAAAGTTTTGACTTGTCCCAAGAGGTTAGAAACAAATGGAGAAGGAAATTTTTGGGGGACAACTGGTTAATCCAGGTTCGCTTGGAAAATGACCGTTAATGTGGTGCATGTCTGATGTAACGTAACACAGAATGCTGTTGTGTACTCAGCTGTTGCTCATCGGTGCCAATCGTGGACTCTTTGCGATGCAGTTCACCAGCGATGTTAAACATCGACCTTTGACCCGTGTGGCTGGCATTGACGGCACAGTTCATGCAATTGCTGCACATGCAGATCCTGGTCTCGTATTCTTTGTCGTCGGTACGTGATACTGTACAGTTTAATAACATGGTATTATATGACAGCATGACAGTGAGTTTAACCTGCTACATGGATTAAACTAAGAACGTGTCGGTTTATATCATAGATCTGCGAGCATAATACATGTTGTGAGCTGTCTGTGCAGTCTCCCAGAACTGTGGGTTTTTAATAGACTAGACCCAATCCATTTCCTGGCCTGATGTCAGAGGTGACTAAAGCAGGGTTAGTTTGGTTTAGTTTGGTTTAGTTGTTTGGTTTTTATGTTTAACTTTGGGTTTCTTGTATTTATATTGGTCCCATAGCTAAGTGATTGGCTGGAAAGACTCATCACCGAAATGACCTATTGTATGTCGAATGAGACTTAAAACTGCACAAATATTCCCCAAATGCACGGTTTGGCATAGGCCCTATAAAATTTCTGTTAGTCGTGCCCCAATGTTGAACACAAATCGACGCCCATGGCAGTAATTCTGAACGTCTGAGTGATGTCTGTCGAGTGCTTTCTTGTGATCACTGTCCTCTAGAAGCACTTTCATGGTTTCATGTATACACGTTTAACTTGTGTATTGTAGGTGCTGAGCGTGATGTCGTTACATGTGAACTGGGGTCACTAGTGCTGTGGCTGACGTCGCCTCATGGCGCCCAGCCTCCAGTCAAGTTTCAGCCTATCCCCGGTGCCACGGCATGCACTGTTTTTGCATTCAAACGTCTTTCTCGTGGACTCTTCCTGGCTGTTGCAACGACTGAGAGTGTTATCTCGTACAAATATGATTCCAGGCTTCACTCGTTTGCCGTTCAAACGGTGAGTGCTTTTCTGTACTTTGGATTATTGCTGTTGATTACTGTTAGCTGCAGTCCCATGCAGGCTCCAGGAGCCGATTCACTTCCTGGCCAGATGTCATAAGAGGCGACTAAACTAGGGTTTGTTTGGTTTTGTTATGTTTATTTTTTCTGGGTTTCTTGTATTTATCTTGGGAATGGGTGTTGTAGGTTTGCTTTGTCAGTTCGTAGCCAAGTGATTGGCTGGAAAGACTATTTATTGTGTATCGAGTGAGATGCTAAACTCCACTCACTCACTATTAACAACAGTCTAATTGTAGTAGTTGTATTAGAGATAAAGCTAAATGTTGTACAGTACTCAGTAGGAGCCAGTGTTGGGGCTGGAGTTCATCCTAATCTGTCTGTAGGCAGTCAGCACACAGGTGACTTAAGCCCGGTTTCCACTACCCGAGTTGACGGCCCAAGTTGACGGGTGACCGGTTTCCATTACCCATCAACACGGGCCTTGTTGACGGGTAATGGAAACTGGTCACCCGTCAACTTGGGTAGTGGAAACTAGGCTTTAGTCATCAACATGGCAGTAGACTGCCATTACTTTTCTTCCAGGCTCGCAAATGCCTTCCAAACCTCAGAGCGTCACCACCTTTTGACCAAATTATACTGCTTGGTGAACAGATTTATTCTCTGATGTTGCTGCTGCAGCTGTTAATATTTATTGTATTATTTGTCATTAATTATTGATCTTCATTATCATCACGATGTGTTCGTTAACTTTGTTGTACCCAGATTCGTGCTCAACTCTTTCGTGCATTAACAGAATACACTTTCGTGCTCTTCATCGTGACTTTCATCTATTGGAACCTGATTCCTTCCTATCAGTTACACAAACTGAGACATTTGCATGTTTGTGAAGAAACTCATGTTCTGTTTGTGTTTATTGTTATGTGGTGAAGAAAGTGGCAGTTGGTCAGCCATCGAGCTGTATCACTCTCATGGACCATGGGATTATCTATGCAACCGACAGATTCTACGTCATCAGTTTCAACGGATTTACAGTAACTGGTAGGCATTGTATCTCTATCATTAAATTTGAGCTCTTATTTTGATTGCTACCTGATAGCACTGTAGATTTTTCTTGTATAGACTATAGGCACGTTACAGTGTGTATTATTATTCTTATTATTGCTACCAATAAAATTGCTACTTATTTATGACTATAAATGGAATTTACAGTAATTTTTTTCTTTAATATTAGCCATATATATATGATATGATATTATTATATTAGAGGCACATTATAGTGTGTATTATTATTCTTATTATTGCTACCAATAAAACTGCTGCTATATTTACTTACTATAAATGGAATTTACAGTATTTTTTTCTTTAATATTAGCCATATACATAGTTACACACTTACACCAGAATGTACATGCGAATACTAAATACTGTTAAAGTTGAAACATTAAATCAGTAAAGGGTGTTGAATATGCAAATGTTGGAATTTGTTGAATATTGCACGTGTTAGAATTTCTGGACAAGACAGACAGATCATTGGCATTTGCCGTGTTTGGAGCAGCACAGTATGACAGTTTTCCAGTTGCAGTTCTGCCTGTCAGCTCAGATGAACTTCTCCTCTGCTTTGATGGTGTGTTCACCTTTCTGTATTTCTGCAAAAGGAATGTGTAGAATAATATTATGATGATATATTGAATTGAGCTGATTAACCAATCAGCTCAATTCAGTATATCATCAAAGCAGTGGCTAGGTGGGTAACTGATTAATAACGTGATTTTCTGTGAGGAATCAGATTTTTCAGGACCTCCAAAAGGCCTGAATTTGAAACTTTGTGTACAAACAGCATGTGGTCATCTGTTTTTCATTTGGAAAAAAATTGCAATTAAATTGTCAAATAATCTGAAGAAAATTTGTATAATTTGTTTAATACAATAATTAGATTCACTAGGTGGCACCACGTATGTGGCAAATGTAAAACTTCTGTATGCACTATGTTTACACAAAATTCATATAAAGTTGTACTTTTGTTCAAAAAGTAATGAAGATACATGTTACACTTTTTACTTTTTAAATTTTTAAATAATTTAAGTTTTAATGAGATTTAATGAGATTTGTCTGCCTTCCATTGCTGCACCTTCACTACTGTCTTCCTTGTTTCTCAGTATCCAAAATATTGAAATCCAGTATATTAGCTCTAGATCAAATCCAAGGCTATGCTGATGACCTTGTTGATGACATTTTACCTTGCTTTCTTGTTCTGCTATTAGTTGTTGTCTTAAGTAACAAATACATTAGTGGCTCGTCTTAGAGGTAACATGTTGCTCTCAGGCAGTGAAGTGGAACTACAATGAACTCAGTTAGTAACGAGAAGGGTTTCTGTCTTTAAGGAGGCAGGTAAACCGTCTCTCTGTTGGTATATAAGAAGCCACCTAGGCTGACTCGGCCTGGCTAGTATACTTAATTTCTTGCATTTAGTTGTCAGGGTGTTAAAAACTGCCGGGTACTGGGACTTACGTGAAGCAGAATGTGTTGTGGAATACATAAGATGCTAATGTCCTCTCTGATTGTAAATGTCTGTAGAGTTTGGAGTTTTTGTTGACGACAGTGGACGTCGAAGTCGCAAACACAACATTCGATGGACCGGTCTACCATTGACATTCAGTAAATGTTTTTTTTCAATAAATGAAAAATTAATACTGCATAATTTCTCAATTTAGTAATTACGTCGATTTGTAGAAATCTTTACAAGTGACAGTATGTGCAGTGCTGTTTAGTGCTGTGTAGAACTATCATGGTCCAGGTCTTAGTAGTTTTAATAGATGGTCATAAGAAGTCCTGATTTAGATTTCATAAGAACTCATTCACGTTTTCATTTAATTTTATTTAAGATTGTATTGTTACACACACCATACCCTCCAACAGACAACATCTGCGCTATGGTATTTGTCTAGAGGTAGAGGACAAGAGGGAAGATTATTAGAACTGTTCTGTGCTGTATTGTGTACCACGTTTGTGGCCACTCACATGAGCAGTTGGTTTAGACTTAGTTTTTTGTGTGTTTCTTAACTAAGGCCAGTTTTTTGCTAGTGAAATAATTTTTGTGTATTATTTAGTTGTTTGGTTGACCAGATTAATAATTTGTTAATTGTAAATTTTTGGTTTCATTTTCGAACAGTTTGTTTACCGTGACTTAAGCAGTTGGTTGGTTGGCTCAGTGGTAGAACGTCGGTCTCTGACCGGCGAACTTTCACTGGTCTGCACTGGACCTGTAGCTGTTCGGTAACCATTTATATGGGTGAACAGTCCACTGTAGGTCAGCCAACAAGGCCAACTCAGCCATTCATCCTCACGGGGTCGATTAATGAGTAGTAAGCTTCATCAGCTGGTGCTATAACTGCTCATTCAGTCGTGGCGCCCTCTGGTGAACTATGCGGTAAAGGCTGATGTGGTGTGTTTGCAGGTAAAACTGTGTGATCCACACCTGAGTGCCTTAGAGGTTCACGACGAGGCGCTATACAAATCTACCTTTACCTTTAGTTTGCTGCTGCACCATTTGTAAATAGAATTAGAGCAACCGAAGGTGGCGAAGGGGTAATTCATTCATGAATAACTGCACCTGAATGAAAGCATAAGAGAGCCTTGTATGACTTACTAATGACTGGTTGCTATGTGATTGTGCAGCGTATCGTGAGCCGTTCTTGTACACAGTGCATTACAATGCCGTGCAAGTTTTGCACATAGCAGATCGTGGAGCAAGCACCAACATGCCACCGTGAGTGTTAATGTATTCACTAATTAAGTACCGACACACAGTGGTGCATCTGTGTGTTAGCCGCCTAACATGCTGTCAGTGCATGTTGGTATTTCATGACTCAGTCTTGGTTGGTTACTACCTACGCAGACTATGCTGGTCGGCGTCGGTAGGATTTTCGAGTCAGTCTCTCTGTCTGTCTGTCTTTTTGTCCACTGCATAACTCAAAAATGAATGATCCCAAAGTGTTCAAACATGGTGTAGGGAATTACCTTGGGATACCCTAGGAGTGGTACTGTTTTGAGATTCAAAGGTCAAGGTCACAGGGTCAATAACACTTCATTTCCAACTACAATTGCGTTTTTTTTCACATTCTCTAGGTGGCGATACCAGTACTATAACGTTACAACCGCGCTTCGTTGTCATTCGCTACTCGCTAGGTGGCGATGCTGACAACAGCAATACGGCGTGGATTCGCACTCTATGAGTACATTCTAGTTAATTAGTACATTTAATAGCACAAGTTCACTCATGCTGCGGTCATACAAACATATGCATCGTGTGTTAAGGAGTCTTGAAAATATCATGTATGTAGGACAGCAATGATTATGTTTGGCGACAGGCACAGCCTAGCAGCACCAATGAGATCGACATTCACGGCACATTTGTTACATTATAGACTTACTAGAAGCGTTGATTGATAGCTGTATTATCTGACCTGCAGAATTACCTCTTTGAAAGTTTCTGCTGTGACCTCTGGTAAACTAACACTGCTAAACCTAGAAATGGCCATTAAAATAGTCGTTAGCCAGCCACACATGCTAACAATTATACGTATTGGATTGGTATTGCACAATACTACATTTCTCGTGTCTTTGTCTGCTGCTGTTGCAAGTGTCTGCTGTTTGTTAACAGTGTCGTCAAGAAGACATTTGTGAACCTGATTGGAGCCCAGTATCTCAGTCCAGCTCTGAGTCCTGGTGCTGTCTATGTAGCTTCAGTTCTTGAGACCTCAACGGACATAATTTGCATCAAAGGCGATGTTTGCCCGTCAAGGTACACAGCAGTAGTAGTAACTTAATTAATATTAATATTAAGTTTAATAGTAGTAATATATGATGTTTATTTTTTGAGCTATATTGCTGCTTTGTATGCTAATGCTTCTTTCACGGCAATATAACTAGGATATCTTCTTTAATGCCAAATTTCTACACGAAATTATAGAAGGAAGAATAAAGGGTAAGCCAACAAGAGGAAGGAGATTACAGATGCTACATGATTGACAATAGGTGATGGCTGCTGAAGAAAGGAAGGTATAGTATAATTTAAGGATTTTTTGGACTCCACGAAAGAGGACTATTCCCCAGTGGAGAGGAGCAAAGCTCCGGTAGGGTGTCTGCCCAGAAGCTGACAAAAAAAACTGAAAATATAAGTCACCATTATGACGTAGCCATCACTTTAGTTGTAAAACTGTAGTATGCCAAAAGTTCTCATATTTTCCATTTTGGACTCCACATTTTGGTTGGACTCGATGCTTAAATTATACACTGAAGGAAGGGACGGAGATACAGTGGAATGATGTCAGAAACCTGCTGTACAGCGGGAGACTAAAGAGAGATCTTCTGTAATGACAGCTGAAGAACTGAATGGTTTGGGGCAAAGGGTGTTTCGTCCATGTAGTCTACTTTGCATTCGTAGAAGGTAACAGCAATAGCGTGGGGCAAGTCTCTGAGGTAACCAGTTTGCGAGGTATTTGAGGTTTTCTGTTTATTAATGGTATCCGAGTTAGCTGCTGTTAACGTGAACACTTAACATTAACGTTAATTGTTGTCAGCAAAGCTGTGTATGTGTGTTTATGTTGCCAGCAACCAGCATTCATTAGTAAATGGAGACGCACGTGTGGATGAAAGTGGCTTTGCCAGTGGCTCGTGCACGCCTCGTCTGCCTGCCGCTGCGGCAGCTGACCGTCGCAAGCCAACTGCACCATCATCTCATGCCAGTTGTAGCTCACTGTCCTCGAACTCGAGCACAGAATCATCTCATCTGTGACACTGACTGTGTGACACAGTGTTATCATTATTGTTACTAGTGAAGTGCTGAATCATTTCATGTATTTGCAGCAATCACTTGCAGATAGATGAATCTTGCCATTCGTGACGGTGTAGTTTATTGTTTGCATTATGAATGTTCAGGTTTATAATGTTAGCTCATTCTCATTATCTGCGGTTGAGAAAATGTTAAACATATTCTGCATTTTTTCTGCATTTCTACTGGTTTACAGCTGTCCTGATATCAAAACATTTTAGAGCATTTAATGCAGCCAGTTTCTGCTAATCATGTTTTTATGTGTGCACATTCATGTTACCTGTAGCTTTTAACAGTTTGTTTAGTTAATTAGTTATGACAATAACACTATATGCAAAATGGTTAATGCACTGTTACGTTGGGAATGCGTTACTGATTTACATATTACTGTATGTCACTTTCTAATTACTGTAAAACCCTTATTTTTCGTGTGCCATTTATTTTGTGAATGTCGTAATCTTGGCCACTTCGCGAAAATAACGGGTGTGAATATGCTATTATTAGTGTATTACTTAGTTTAGCAGCAGTAGGGTAGTAACATTTTGCACTGCTAGGGGCGAGAGAGATAAAAAATGCCGCCCCTGAACTGAAAAATGAGTTTGTGGGGACCAAACCAGGCATGTAGCCAGACTACACCGATTGGGGCAGCCAAAATTGTAGGGGCAATAGTTACTAGTAGGCATAAGCATAACCTACTCAACTAACCATTGCAATCACGGGTCGGTGCCATTGTTTTAAGAGTGGGGTATAAATTTTTTTTGGTTTGTACCCCCACTTAAGTAATATTATTATTAATATTAAGTTTAATAATAGTAATATATGATGTTTATTAATGCCAAGTGCCGCTCGGGGTGACCGCCCCGTCGCCCCCCCATCACTACGCCACTGTTCAGCAGGCAAAAAAAATGACAAAAGGGCGCCAAAATAATTTAATAGACCGAACTGCCAGAATTAAGGGTTTTACAGTACTAGTTGAATTAACATTATTGTTTCTTTGCTACTGCTATTAGGGCTGGAGTTTTTAACAGTTGATTAATTGCGATCACAAATCAGTTTCCCATTCAGTTTAAAATTAAGACATATTACTTGTTATAATGTTCACATTATGCAAACAATACGATTTTCGCTTTATGATTGATATAGTGCCCAGTAATACGAAAAAATCGGCCGACCATGCATTACATAGTCAATGATAAAAACAAGAATAGGAACTAAATAGAATAATAAATTATGAGAATACAGAAAGAAGTCCCAAATGTGTCATTATTATCATTTCATGTGTGTGCAACTCTTTTTTTTTTTTTCCAGATTGATTGCAATGCACAGTGTTAGTATATATATGTTTGTACTGTTAAATTCAGTAGAGCCATGTCAGTTTTCCTGTCCAGCTTGTATTTAATGTCGCATTTAAACATTAAGAATATTCTGTAACCTATTCTCTTACACAGATGGCACTTACTGACTAAATAATGTATTGACAGTTGGTTTAAAACTGAACTTGTGGTTGTTGTGCTTTTAAGTTGAATATTTATTTAGTAATAAACGAATTTAACTGATTTATGCTGTGATTATCTGTAATGTATTTTACATTATCACATGCATTTTCACACAAGTAAGACATCTAGTCATCACTGGATTCCTCAGCACTGCATAGCTGCCGGATTTGATGTACACATTGCAAATGTTTTCGTTTATTTTGTGAAAATTTAAGAAACATTATGTGAGCATCACCCTTGCATCAAATGTAGTGTACATGCAAAGTGTGAAATTCAGCCTGAGAACTGAGAAATCTCATTCACAAAACCAGTCATCCAGTCAATCAATTACCCATTAGCACAATTTGCTGTACCACAGCAGCAGCTGTGTCGAGGAATATTAAATTTTGTTCTAATTTCAGTTGTTAAGAGTGAAGTTGTTTTTCTATAGACTCGAATTAAGTGTTGAAAAAGCGGCTAAAATAGAAAATAAAGAGTCAAGCACACTAATTTTTTAACTCTCGCTCTGCATGCATGTAGTGTATACTTTTAATCAGCTATGTCAATTGTCAACTCTGCTGCTGCTGCTATTTGCAATCACTCCATCCCACAGATCAACTTGGCGGCTTCAGTCGAAGCCAATTCATGTTCTGAACAAAATGTGCTGGTAGTCTGGCAGAGAGAAACAAATTGCGTCCATTCGTCCATTCAGGAAGCACCACTGCCTTGGCATGGAGATGCATTGGCACATGTCGGACTTTGGCCTGACGTATTCCAAGCATCTGTAGCATCTCCGGATGCAGTTTCTGCAACATGTGTACACATGGATATTGGTTAATATTGTAATAATAATAATAATAATATGTTCAAGGGCTATGTACAAATCAGTACTATCGTTGAAGCTCCAAATACAGTAAATCTAAAGTCAAATGAACAGATGAGCTTTCAGTGCAGATTTAAAACTAGAAAGCGAGCTAGAGTTCCGAACTGACATCAACAGACTGTTCCACGCCAAAAGAACCAGAGACAGCGATTGCAAAACAAATATTTGTGTGGCTGTGTGCCTTTATTTCAGAAAGCAAATGAAATCACGAACACAATGTGAGTGGCCATAAGACACCATTACCACTGAAACTGAGAATTTAAACAGGAAGCCAATACACATTTCTAAGGAAACTAGAATGTGACAGTAACAAAATCAAGACAGAGTTAACACACTATCAGCAGAGTACCACCTGAGGGGCAATCTTGCTGTAATGAGAGTATTTATGGTCGCCAAGTATCGGTGTGTTAAGACCAAATGCCAAATGACAGCGAATCTGATGCTTCACGCCTGCACATGCAATTAAACTGACAAATTTCGATCAATCATAAAAAAATGATTTGATCAATAATAAAGAACAACATATTGTGTTAATATCTCTGTGAGTGATACATTCTGCTTATATGTAGGTTTAAGTGTTGTAGTCCTCGAGGAAAGTCCTTGTTTTTGAGGATCCTCGAGTACCTATTTACAAGTCCTTGTTCTTCGACCTCAAGTCCTTGTCCTTGAATCACAAAGTCTGTGAAATTTTTCAAGGACTTCGCATTCTGCAAACTGTCCGTTATGTATGATCATGTGACGTCCATAAATTCTGTTACCACCACCGTGCATGAGGATACGGTGAAGAATGTCTTAGTTACTGATGTCAGATATTACTTACTGATACATGTCAGCAAGTAAGCCATTCTTCACTGTAACCCAGTGTTGTTGTCCTCGAGGAAAGTCCTTGTCCTCAAGGACCAATTTACAAGTCCTTGTCCTTGGACCTCAAGTCCTTGTCCTCCAGCCATAAGTCCTTGAATTCAACACTGCAGGTTTAACATTAGCAGATATAGGTCAAAACACAAACTGAATAATCATTTATTCATCTTTCTTCAGTTTCATTGCATCTTTATTTTTAATCATTTGTTCATTTTTATTCATTTTCATTTTTTATCCTTATTTTATTCAAGTGCTCATTTATTATACAGCCACTGTATACAGACAAGTCAGTTCTGTAATTATTTGTTTGTTTATTTCGTTTATGTGGCATTGCGCGATCACAGTGACAGTAAACCACAGTACAGATATGCAGTATAGATACACAGTACAGACATGCAGTATAGATACACAGTACAGACCAGTCTTCGGAATACACTCAACGAATGCTGCACTATTGCCGTTCTCCGACAACACACGGTAACTGGTCTCCGCCTTGTAGATTTCACCCATCTTGGCCGACGGTCTGATTGGCCGACCGTCAGTCTTGACTAACGGTCGCAGCTCCATCTGTAAAATAAACACCAATCTTTACGATTTAATTTAATAGTATACACAAGGAGAAACCATAAACTCTTTTACAGTGACGTATTTGAACAAGTCAGTATGCGTAATGTCATAAATTTCATTAAAGAAACTCATTTTTACAACTCACTCTAATGTTTGTTACCTACTTTTTATTGTAGCTCAATAGCCTTGATTTTACATCACTGTTTATATTCTCTTTTTGTTATTGATTACTTATATTCGTTTTTACTTCCGTAATAACCTCGATGGCACGAAATAGCTTTTTATGCGCTGAAGTGCTGTTAAAACTACTCACTCACTACAGTGTGTGTAGAGTATCAGAGATGCGGTTAAATCAAAAGTCAACAGCATTAAAATGTAAGGTATTAACAACAGCAATGCTGTCAATTCACAGACCTTTCAGTGGTCACAACACTGAAATCTCACCATATTACAACATAAATAAATGAATACAGATTACTACTTGCAGGATTAAACCTTCTAATTGATATGCCATCAATTATTTTAAACACATTCCTTCCAGCCAAATGTAAGCGCGTAAGACATAACCAACACATACAATTGTTTCAATAGCTATTTTCTAGGCTTATCCAGCGAACCAGTGGTCTTAAAGGTGTCAAGAGGGTAGAGTAGGGTTTAACGTCCCACCAACACATTATAGGTCATATTGGGGACGATTTTTAGGGGTCAGATGACCCAACCAACAGTGTCAAAGCACTGAAGGACAATAATAATAATAATAAACAGACATTTCAAAACGCCAAATTAACTTTAAAAAGTCGCACAGACGCGTGCGGTGGCTATAACCAAAAACATGCTAATCACTAAACAAAAGTCTTCAGCAACTGTCTGAAGTGCAGCAGTGAGATGTCTGGGTCTCGCAGCACAGGAGGAAGAGAATTCCAGGATGACGGGCCGGACGATGAAA
>Ga0209145_1000131_pt1 | contig 14088 bp, 9 predicted proteins | sample WorMetfiPIANOSA2_FD_187396 | JGI IMG/M metagenome (GOLD analysis project Ga0209145, IMG submission 187396) | Marine gutless worms symbiont microbial communities from Max Planck institute for Marine Microbiology, Germany - Olavius filocauda... | ecosystem: Host-associated > Annelida > Digestive... | reverse complement strand
AATGAACTGTGATTACCAGACTTTGATACTGTAGTTAATAAACTGTAACAATCGCATTATGTGTCATCTGGTTAATTTGCAAGTGATGTATTGTACAGTCATGGCCAAAAGTTGAGACACCCTGCCCTAAATGGTTTCTGATCTGACCAACACCATCTTGAATTTCGTTTTGGTGCCATAATTTGGGTGTTAATCAATAATTTTGCACCAAATTTTGTACCGTGATGGAAAATCAACAATCTGTTGGTCAGAAATCAGAAACCATTTAGGGCAGAGTGTCTCTAAACTTTTGGACAACAATGACAACAAGTAATTAATGTAATTGCGTTCTAAAATCTATATGCTAAACTTGGTTTTGGTCGTGTTCTAAAACGTTCTTTATCTGCACATTGAATGCAAGTAAAGTTGAACAGTGGATTGCACGCAGTTTCTGTCCGAAAACCGTATGTACAGCTACAGATGTGAAATTTTTGGGCGGTTCGTATTCGGTTCGGATATTCTATATCCGAATCCGAACCGAATTTTGGATATCCGCACACCCCTAGAAGTTGGCCCACTGGTGACATTAGTCAGAAACCTGGCAGTAGGCAGCCATTACATTCTGCCAGGCACACGTTTTCATTTACAGCCTCAGAGCGTTACCCTTTCGCCAGTAACAAATTATACTGCTCGATGACATTTAGGCACGTGTGTGAACAACTTGCCCAGGGTTGTTACATTAAAATGGAATGGTTAGGAGTCGACTTCGCAGTCGCGAGTCCAACGCCTTAACCATTATACCACCAAGGTAGTTGAAGGTACGGTACACATATTGGTGGAAAGTCACTAATTTTTGCACTCAACTACTGTGTGACATCACAGGTGAAGGTGTCACCATTAGAACTGCTGTACAGTATAAATGAGCTAGTAAGATGGTGAAGTTCTTCATTTGGTTGATATGTGAAGTACACAAATACACAGTGCACAAGTGTGATGCATCAGTACAGACAGACAAACATTGCATAGCATGTAACATGTTTTGCATTGTAACACACATTAAAAAGTGAAATTGTTTAAAGATAATGTCATATTCACTGGTTGTGCATCTCATCATCACATATGTTGTATTGTGTCTGATGTTTAGGAGGAATTTGGCAACAGTGTTGCATGAATGTACCGTGAGCTGTTTTGCATTTGTAGCTTAATGGTTCGCTCTCTGATCCGTACCATGTAAATGGACTACGCTCACCAATCACTAGTGTGTCTCTGTCATCAAAGAAATTGCACCAGCATGCTGATGGACATGTGGGAGGAGTTGTCTCAGAATTTTCAAGAACTCCTGGCAAAAAATTGGATGGAAGTAGAAATGGAAAAAATGCAGTTGTTTCACTTGAAGATGATTTTGTGAGTACTTTGGAGTAGTTTGACAATTTGCTGCATTAGTTTTCATATTTTGGCTGCTTTAGCCGTGAATTTTGCTGCTTAATGTTTTGTTAGAATTCTTCTTCACTGAAAATTGTGATTAGTTTATTTGAACTTGATGTGAGGAGAAGTGGTGTCCGTTCCATGGAAAAATCTCGACAGATTCTCTATTTTTAAAAATCCCACAAAAAGAGCAAGTAAAAATTAAATGGCAATTTTTTTGTTTAAAATATTGTTAATATTTTGCCAGATTTGTAGGATTTATTTCAAAATAAGTGGTCTGTTTTTTTTTAACTCTGTGTAGTTACTTACAGGCTGGTTTATTTGCCAAATATCAAATGACTGAAAGAACACAATTATGCCGATGCATTGTTTGAATGTTTTCCGTCAAAATATTTTAGTTGCACTTGCACCAACATTTGTGGTATTGTTTGTGTGCAACAGCCATCACTGAATGGTGATATGAGAACAGACAAGCCTTTATTCAGTAAAGTACTGTCCGTCTGGGGTAAGTGTCTTCTTTCTAGTGTGCTAGATTACGCTTACATTATGCTGATTATTTAACAATGTTAGGAATTTTAATTTTTATAAAATTACAAAAGACTAGTGTCAATAGTGAACACTGATACACTAATTACATTGTTGATATATTGGGTTGTTGATAAATTGTCGACATTGGTGCAATGTTCTCAAGAGCTGATACACTGTGATGTATTCAGTGTATTATGCTACACAGTTTTGGACTGTTAATTCACTGTTAATCAATAGCTAACTGAAAGAGTTTTTTTCTGCATATTACAGCCATCAAATGCTGTTCAGTTGTATACAAAAGGTGGTTGTTCAGCATTATTGAAATAATAACGCACTCTGGGGTAATTGGGATCATAGTATATATAACTTGTTTTACTAATAATTTTTATCATTTCTCATTAATTTTATACTGCTGGTTGGATATCACATAGACCATATGGCTTGAAAAATCTTGCTAGAGCAGCCCACAACATAATTGAAACAAGTTTATCACCGTTAACAACGGCCGATACAATATGCCCCGCCCTCCTGCAGTAAACTGGTTGTAGCCTATTACACAGAGTTTTATAGCATATTTAAATTATACTTACAAGATTGGTACAGGAAAGACGCATCATTAACACAAGAGTTTGGAGTGGCTAACATTTGCAGTTAAGACATGTAGCAATGTAGCATGCGGTTGGCATCTAGCAGCCACCAGCTTCTAGTTACTTAATAAATATTTTTTTTAAACTGCAGGTTTGGGCTATTTCTGATATTTTGTAATATTTGGCTTATTCTGCACTACTTACAATATAATAATAATAATAATAATAGTCCTATTTCTATAGCACCGTAAGTATTTCTATGGTATTTTCACTTACATTTTTTTGTTATTTTGGCTATTTTTGTGATATTTTGGCTACTTTTTAGACCACTTTGTATTTTTTGACTATTTTGCAATATTTTACCAAATGTGGGCAGCTTCTGCAGTTATTTGCACTTCTTGGGCTATTTTGGACTATTTGCAACATTTGGGCTATTTTGGGGCTTTTTGCACTAATTGAACTAAATTTCAGCCATGTATAAATGTTTACAAAGGTTTTGTTATCATTTTTGTAGTCAACATATTCACAAACATTTTAAATTTATTTCAAACATTCATTACATCTGTAGTACCCACACTGCCACAGGTCGTCAAGGAAACATTTGGGTATTGCTGGACCTTACTGTGTTAACATTTGGATATTGACCAGTAATTAGCATCAAACATAGGCTAGTTAAATAAGCCTAGAACTAGATACAGTTGTAATAACATTTACTGTATGTTTGGTTACAGACAGCCCTGGCCGTGACCCTAATGTCATTGGTACTAGTGGCTACAGATCTCAGTCAGCACTGGGCGGTTGTGAGACTGGCCACAGAGCCTTAGTTTTGAAGGTATACTATATTATATTATTCACGTAGTTGATCTGTTACTTACTAGTTAGTTATTTTTTCATTCAGTTATTTAGTTTTGTAGTATTGTGTATGTTTGTTGCATTTAGGTATTACCTTGCATTGCAGTTAATTTGTTATCCTATATTATTACATAATTTGATTGCACTAAGGTGAGCCATAATGTAGACAATACTGAGTATATTGTTATTTATACGTTATATACAGGTTGTTATTCTCATGAATTTTATCTTTCTCATTATCTTTTCAGAAAATTAGAAGCTAACTCTAGTTGCAGTGCGGTTAATTTGAAATGTGCATGTGGGTATTTTGCTGCAGCAGACTAAACGTTTAGGCAGTGATGCAGACAGACCAGCAGTCAGTGGTACAGGTTTCAGTTCAAATGGACCAAAGCACACTAATGGACCTATTGTTCGTGACAGTTCTCAGGTCTGTTCCCTATAACTGTTTGAATTGTATTTTTTTCAGTCCTGTGTGACATGAATACCAGTTAGTGCTTTTCCAAGTAAGTGAACATTGCAGTATCATTTTGTGCATAGTATCTGTTGTGTTATTAAACATTGTAGACAGTTCGTGTAATTTATTGTAATAATACTAGTGCTTTTAGTTGACTTAAAAGATTTAGTGGATTAATCGACACATTCAGTCAATTAATGATCGACTAAATACTTTGCCAACAACTCTGATTGCACTTGTAATTTTGTCGTGTGACATCAGAACTGCATTAGCATTTTGAGTAGTTGAATATGTATGCCATAAGTATTGTGGCAAAATGACAAGATGAAGACTGTCCATACTCAACCTAGGCAGACTGGTGGTACATTCTGCAGACTGATATTTGTTTGTAATTATGTATTACTGGTGGTTTTAAAAACCGTTTTATGCACATGAATTAATTAATTGACTATAGATTTGAGCGTAAATATTCAGTTAATCAATGACTACTTGATTACCTTTAGTCACTTAATTGTTGATTAATTTGTAATCGATTAATTGCAGCATTGAATCAAAGCTCTAAATAATTCTGTGCACAAATATTTCTGGATGATGTTGCAGGCAGCTAGTGACGTTCTGGGAGCGTGTCTTGTAACTCAGCCAAGGAAGTTAGCGGACAAGAAGAGCAGTTTCCTGCGTGCGTTACGCCGTGAGAGTAGTGAGCCAAATGCAGAGGCTTCTTCGACGTCTCATGACAGTCCACCTCCAACTCACCGGACCGAGATCAGTGACAAGCATGTGGTACAGCATCTGCAGCTGAATATTACTAGGAGACAGCTGGAAATGTAGCCATGTTGTTTATTCTCTTTAGGAATGTGACTTTGGTTTACTTGACCTCTAGTGGCACTAGTTGTTATGATCATTTTTATGATATTAGCATGAACACTGAAAACCCAACTTAGTGAAGTGAACTCTGTTGATAGTTGTATGCTGTCGTGATTTGTGTTGTATTGCTGTATCTCACATTTTTGTTGCATGTATAGTACATTGATGTTGTCTTGTTCGGTTTAGTCTGCACTGGATGCATGTAGCGATGAGGCTTCTTCAGCTTCCTGTGAAAATCCCGGTGAACACGAATCAGAAATTTCTGTTGACGACTCTAGCTTAGCTGAAGAAGTTTTTCCATCGGAAGCTGAGGAGAGGTGAGACGTCATTTCATAATGATGAAAATAATTTATTCAAGTAAAGTGCATGAATCTTAGTTAGCGGCCACAAGTTGCAGCAGTAAGTGCTGAGCTGGCTGATCTAGCATGGATGGTTAACTGACAGAATTGTCACAATAAGTTTTACATCTGCATATGTTTATATGCTGGATATTCTGCAATATTAATTAAGCATTTTTCAAGGGTATTTTAGTGTGCACTTCGCCAAGTCATTGCTGTGAAATGTATTGTATACTAACTATATACACAGCATGAATAGTTTGGTGATTGTGTAAAATTAGACAGTAATGGCTGCCTGAAAGGTGTACAAGATTCATTCATGTGCTTATGATTACAGAAAAACTGACCATTTGTTATTAACTGTGACTGGGCTTATCAATGCCTAGATAAACTGGATAATGTGACATAGGCATGGCTGTATTACTGGTAAAAATGATGGCATGTTATTGTTAACCAGATTGCTGCGAGCAATGGGCTGGACAGAAATTGACGATGATAATGGCTATGAAATAACTGAGGATGAAGTGAAAGAGTTTGAGAACTTGTGCCATCAAATGAAACTTAATAAGGTAATTAATACTGTCCACTGTTACAACTGATTTGGCAGTAAACTGCAGACTGTTTATTCGATTTATCTAATATTTGATTTAGCTAAATGTATAACATATAATGTGGTGAACATTGTATTTATTTTCTTGTTCTTTACAGTTGGCAGTTGTTTTTGCAGAATGATTGATAGTCGAAAATAAAATTGTTGGTTTTTGGTTTATGGACGGGAATGACAAGAGGTAGGAAGGCCACACAGGCTGATGACATAAACCATAAAAACGTGCCACTTTGTTTATGATTATAACTCTGGCATTTCTTAGTCGATTTTTATACCTTTTGTACCAGTGAAAACAGGAAGGAATACTCTACAGGGCATTTAACAAAATTTACCACTTACCATAACTGTGGAGACAATACCTGGTAAAACTAAAACGACATATAAACAGCACATTTCAATCATCACAGTGTGTTCGATCGAACCGGTTGTTCGCAACTTTCACCGAAAGTCGTCCAATGTTCGTATTTTCCAATTTTAGGTAGGAAATTCTTTTGTCAGTCTTCTGGCTGAAAAACTTCCCAAAGGTGTTTTAATAAAATTTTTAGCCTATTTTAAAATTCAATGTATTTAACTTTGATAACTAACTGTATGAAGTAAGCTTTTGTGACGTGTATTGTGATGCTCTTATGACGTCATCAAGCCATTAGATAAGTAAATTGTAGAGTAGGGACCTGCGAATCGGAAATTTTCGTTCGAATCGAATCGGCGGCTACAGTTCGAATCGAATCAGGATGTAGTCGCTTACGTGTTCAATGCCGATTGCCACAGGAGTTGTGTATGCCTACTGCATACTACCGGGAACTACCCTTACTGCATGCTACATTGTAATGTCATTGAAATTGTAAATGCAACGGTAGCTAGTGAGTGTATATGCTCTTGCTACATACGCCTAAACATAAAATCAAAAACATAAAATAAATCTCAATTAGAACGGCGCAACGGTAGAAGTTTTTGCTGAACAGTGAGCGTGGTTTGTGGTACGATGGCTTGTGCGGCTGATTCGAAAATTTCAAATCACCCCTTTACTTTTGAATTGAATCGGCATCTTCCGATTCGAATCGAATCTCGAAGCTTTGCAGATCCATATTGTAGAGTGTTCCTTCCTCTTTCTACTGGTACAAACAATTATATAAATCGAGCAAGAAACGCTGGAGTAGATTGGTGCAAAGCTAACTTACAAGAATTGAGCTATTCTGCACAAGATAGAACCAAATGGAATGAGATAATTAAAGAAACATAGACTCCAGCGGGTGCTGAGTCCAAGGTTTATGATGACGATGATGATGGCATTGTGGTTGTGTTGAAACTGCTGAACATACTGTGCAGAAAAGATGGCAACAAAACTGCAAGTGATAGTACACCTGTATTGTGAAATATAAGGCCATTGCAGGCCATTTAAGTGAACGTTTTGGTTCGTGATGGTACTGTTTCAAGTGCGGAAAACGTTTGCTGCGTACATGCCATATTTGAAATTTAATTTAATAAATAATTAATTAATAATTTAATAAATAACAAGTAATTGTTAATAGTTAGCTATTAAAATAATAGTGAACTATTAATGATTAATAGTTAATTTTACTTGGATCACATGGATGAAGACAGTCCTAAATGACCTTGAGTCCCATAATCTCCACATTGGATGAAGCAGTCAGTATCACTCACTCTGGAGGTTGCTGGTTGTGAGTGGCGCTATGCATTCATAGTGGTGCAAGCCAGAAATGATGATATTATTATTAAAAATATTTTAATCGTTACCAGCACTAGTTTTTCATTTACTACTCGCCATCAGTTTGACATTATGGGGATGACAATTACAACAATTTCGCTAGCTGTAGTTATCAGAAGTCATGTTGAATTAATTTCATGTTAAATTATTTTAATAAAATTTTTAAATGATATACAGCATTGTAAGGTTTCAGTGTGACAGCTGAGTTTCTTGTTTTTATATACCTCTAACTGTAGATGGTGATATTAATGTGCATAATGCAAGTTTGATATGATCTGATATTTTAGGTAAATGAAGAGCCTTACCGCAATGGTTGTGGCACAGATTTGCAAGCCAAGCTGAAGTCAAGTAGCACTGGAGTTGGAATGGCACCATACATTAGTGATGTTTCCGCACCGTATATTGACAACGTCAGCGACAACCTCTCTGACACTTCAGATGAGAGCGACATAGATGTTCACTGAACGTGATGATCCCAATAGACATTTAAGTGTGTTAATGGTGTGGACCCGCATCAACAGTTTATGCAAGACATTGGTCTCATACTGTACATCCGTGATGATTTGAGACTGTGGCAGACGAAGCTGCAGCCGTTTTCTCATATCGGAACTTGTTCTGTTGTTGCATACCGATGCAGGTTGTTAAGAGTCTGGTGTGATAACATCTTTTGAAATGGACTGTCACAATGCACTGTTGTCACGTATATTGTCCCATGCTGATACAACACGAATATTTAAATTTCCCTGAAGTTGGCTGTGGTAATTATCATTTATATTCATATTGGGCATAATCAAATGTGTTGTTTCCGGTGGACTGTGTTTAATTTGATCTCCCACGTTTCATGATTAATGCTGCATCAGCATGTGGTATGTAATTTGAATCCGACTTTCGAGTATGATTGCTAATGTGTTTGTCGTCGGAGTGTGCAATGGTGTATTCATATGTGATCAATTAACAGATTCTGTCACTTGGTAATTTGTTTGTGGACACATTATGCTTTTTGCAACTCAGTTACATGTACATAATAGCCGTGATTAGAATAGAGTATAGACCACAGAAAGATGATTGGATATGGTGGCATTAGTGCTGTATTAACTGTCTCAAACCATTGTCCTGGCTGAAGCCCTAGAGGCCTTGATTGATGTCTGGAGAAGCCGCTTGGTCTTCGTCTGAGAGAAGAAGTATCTTATGGGACTTCGCCAGAAAAGACTGTCAGTGCCACTCGCATCTCTGCAGAAGTCTCTGTTACTGTTGTAGCATGTATACAGTACACAACTACACACAATCTAATTACAAATACCGGTAACCTAGTTATAATTAAGATGGTTGCATAACATCTACTAAGTAAACTTCCCAGCACCAGTAGGTGGCATAAAGATGCGAGTCTGAATTAAACGGCACTGGAGTGAATATAAGCCTGGGTGATGTTGCTCCCTCCTGCATAGAAAGAAAAACACATTCTTATCATACCATTGTGTGGTACATATACCGTGCCTTGGATCCCATCTGCATCAAATAAGCAAGAATTAGATTAGTCTGGGCCTAAAAACCTGAATGAAATAAAACTGCGAAAAGTAGAATACTAGAAGCACTCAGATAGTGCAAACCTCTGCCAAGCCCCATGTGACAATTTGGGCGATTGTCCCCAAAATCTTTGTCACCTCCAGAAAATTTCATCAAAATCGGTTCATAACTTTTTCAGTAGGCCTAATTCCTGCTTACAAACAGACAAACCAACTCCACTAAAACATTACCTACTTGAGGTGGAGATAATTACAGTGTAATGAAACACTCAAACGTACATAGGCAATTAGTTATCAGATAGCAGAATTAAATTTATAGATCTTAGTATGATGACAACGTTGTAGGTTTGGCGATTGGCGATGATATCTGAGCTTTTTACAGCCTAACGTCATCGCTACAGGTCTTGTGAACTGTCTAATCATGTCAGAAATCAGAATGCACCATTGCGAGGAGGAAAATTAAAGCCACTGGAAGAGGACACCCCTTCCCCAAACCTACCCCCTCTAGCTCGACGACAGAGCCACACGATCTTTGTGTCAAAAGTCTTGTTTCGGGTAACATACGGTGTACGGTACACCGTATTTTTTGAAAAATTTGCAGCATGGGCAGAGCCGGGTCCAAAAAACACATTTTCGGCCTAAAAGGGTAACCTTCCGTTTGTCTCGTGTACAGCCTATCAGAAACATTTTTGTCCTAAACCGATGGTAGGCTATCATTCGAAAGGTGAGATCCTGTAGAGGTGCCTTTTTGGGGGTTAGAAGAAATGGAATGATGCGAGTTCAGCCGTTTCGGAAATATGACAGTTCATACAGTCGTTACGTGACAAATTTTTTTGTCAAAAAATTGTAAAATCCATATAGCCACACGCAGAAAAAAATTGCTGATTACGAAAATGTAATTTGTTTCGCTCATAGGGTGAAAATTGACTGAAATTAGCCAAAAAGCAAAAACGACTTTTCTCTAGTATAGCAAAGTACGCGAATTGCAATATTTGACGAACTATAATTTACCAACAAAGCAGTGGCGGAACAGTTAGTTTTTCTCATAATTCCTGTACGCTACAACTTGTAAAGATGATAAAAAAAACAGATTTAGTGACTGCTACATGTATAAAATGGAGTATTCTAATTTTAACTCAAACTTGGCCCGCACGCTGTAGCACATCGTATGCAGAAACTGCGGATGACATGTTTGACGCAATTCGTAATGCCAATAGTGGTCAGATTTTGGCTATCAAAAAAATCAATAAATCAAGAACGGATAGTCATGGACGCTCATCGTTCAACGGGGGCCAAGGTCAGATGACGTAACGTAATAGCATCAAAAAACGTCATAAGACTAAGTCGGTAACGGATGGTCTCATCAACTTTAAACTTGGTGGAAATTATCCAAGTTGGGAGCAACACGTGACGCTCTTTCTAGATCATTATGTCGAATTAGATATTGGAATTTGGCTAAACTGGTGTAACCGGCTTTGGCCCATTGCGGGCCAATACACTCTCTAGTTGGTTTCTGTCTTCAACCCAGCAAGTCAATACAATCTGCCTCGCAATAATTCTTTCGCGAACATAATTGGCATCGGATTCGATTCTGCTAGGCGCAATACTGTCAGTAGAGGCTGGCGTTGCACACTGCCTGCAGTGTAGACGTGAGTATGCCAATGCGCTGCTGATCGATCCAGTGTGCTGGACCAGAAATTGGGACTAGCCTACATCGTTTACTTGGTTGTCTTTCGAAATTTAGCTGCGATGAAGGCGTACAGCGACGGTGTTATAGATAGATCATACGTATACCCGCAATGCGCTGACTCGTGGACATGAAAGTACTGCTTCTACAACGCACCTACATGAGCAAACGTTCGACTATTTTCACCTCGAGTGCAGGCGGTGAGCAAAACTTTCATTAACTATCGTAAGTTCCTTGTTTTGCAACCTCTGCATTGAGATAGTTCCTTTCCTTGTGTATGCAAACTATATTCAACACACGCGTCGCTCACTAATTATGCATAAAGAATTGCGACGATGAGTAAGCTGGCTGGTGAAGCAATCAAAATGAGGACCCTATAAAGAAGTTAAAAACGATGATGACGGTATGATGATGGGATGATCTGACAACGATCGCCTAACAAGGTAGTAACCGCCAGCTCGGAGGCGATGACTTCGTCGTCGATTGCACCTGGATTGTCGCCTCGTGGTATCGACGGACATAAAGTTCAAGTGGCGTCGAAGATAGACTCTTGGAGAAGCAGTCGTCACAACCGCCTACGGCACAGTGCGCCGCCACATCTTACATTCGCATCGACGACAGCCGCTCGGCTTGCTGCGTCACGTGAGGCCGCCATCGCCAAGGTACGAGGTCGCTGTGAAACCGACCAGTCAACCGACCCCGTCAACACCGCGTCGACTGCAGCTGTCTCCAAGTTGGAAATCTGTGTAGACACTTCAAGGGCACGATCAAACCTCGATGTTGTACGCTTGTGCATAAAGGAGCTTGGCTGGAAAGAGGTTCGTTGCATGACATGTTGGGTTTATTATGCCGCCATGCGGCCATGCCCGTAGGAGGTCACATTACGGATTGTAGCTCTAAGTCAAACAAAAGCTGTGTTACGAGTAACTGGTGGAGCAGATTTGAGGTCAAAAGGTCACAGTCACTAGGCTGCATAATGTTAAGATAGAAAATGTATATTTTCATTGTTTTCAATCATCAACATGATCATCATTCATCCACAATTCGACAACATCCACGGCATGAAAATCTTCCAAAACAGTCCACAAACGTCGCGAATTACCTCATTGAGTTTTCTTATTTGTTTGTTTGTGTGTATGTGTGTACTTTATTATTAACTGTATTTGTGTGATATGGGCCAAGCTGCCTGATATAAATAAATGGGTGGATGGATGGATAACTTCGGAATGAAATGTCTCACGATGATACGAACTTAGAACAGTGAGCGTCCTAACGATTTAACATTCTAAAGCAAAAGGTAAAGGTCACGAGGTCAACTTATTGCTGCAGGTCTGTGTGTGGCATCGATGACTATGACTCTGGAACAAAATGACTTTAAAAGTTCAAATTTGGTAGGCCTACACAGTTGTACGAATAGTAAGTTAGTAACTGGAACTCGCATTATCATTCTAAGATAAGATCAAAGGTAAAGGTCACCAGGCCTCATAAAGCCTTAACGAATTGACATGTAACTTTATACTTGGTGGTAATGTTGCATCCACGAAGTATCACATATGTAAACTACCGGCGGCCTGGGTGGGGAGTTTGTCCAACCGGATATGTGGTTTTCCAAATACAGGGGAAACATGCTGTGTACCAAATGAGCCATGCAGGTGAAGGTTTCGGACCGATCGGAGTACCGGTACGTATAAGCGAGATACCAAATTACACTGTGAAAAATAGGCGTTTCGACATGTGTTGGCCAATATCGATGGATAACAGTGTAATACAACAATAAGATGTGTGTGCGAGGTATTTGCATTTATTTGGAGAAACCGGAAGTGGAAATATACCGGAAATGGATTTGCATGATTGAAATGTCAGGATCGATGCTTGGTTCCGGTTCGATGCCGGAAGTGGTGCAGGAGGCTGAAATCCCGCTCCTTACACATATCGAGAACTTGTATAGTTGAGAGGTCAAAAGATGAGCGTATTGTTTACTGAACAGCCGGGAAAATGCATTAGAGTAGCTAATGGGCAGCCACCCGATCTTGACACTTTGTGAATATTTTAATCTCATATAACAGCGATACATTTTAAAAGTCAAACGGTCAAATGTCAAGGTCAGGGCGAATACAATATTGAAATTGCAGAAAGGGCCGTATGTCGTGTCGGCCATCGGGGCCACAATATTGTTGTTTTAGTTTGATTGCAAGAACAGTACTGTAAACAGCTGTTTATGTGTTCTTGTTGTCTTCCTGGCGTCGTTGTATAGTTTACACAACTTAATCTATAGTGGCTAAATCCGGCTGTAACACTAAGAATATAGATGCCGTTAGTTTATTCTGTCACTCCTCTTGAACTATAATATTTGTATTTTTGATGCTGCAAAACTAGACTATCCATACCATACCAATTGGTTTATTTTGTAACATTGCATAAGTTTCATGATTAGAAACGCCAATGATCGTAGTAGGCTTTCAATCTGCGTCTGTATACGTTGCGTCAGTATCCGAATGGACGACGAGATGGCGAACATTGTGATATTTATTGGCACGGCGTACACTTCAGCGAAACTACACAGCTCTACGACGGAAAAGTCAACAAATTTCCAGGTAAATGTTTGGCGTGTGTGGTGTTCATAACTGACTCTATGACTCTATTATTTATGCACATGCAACTAAGCGCGTTAATTCTACAGCATTCAAAAAGCTGAAACAAATATGACGAAACACGGGTTAGATTCAGATGGTTAATATGCACGCATTAAAACAGTTTTTTGTGGGGTCTCCAGTCCTGCCTATATGAACCTGCATTGCGGATAGGACTCTGTCTGTCTGTCTGTCTGTCAGTCTGCCTGTCCCATGCCTACAGTCCCTACACTCAGGAATCTAGAACTAGAAGGACCAAAATTGACGAGGTGTCATGAGCAACTGATGAAGTAGATTTGAGGTCAAAAGGCCACATAATGTTGAGACAGGAAATGTGCCACATCTCCTAAATGAAAGGACATACAAATTTCAAACTTAATAATTATTCTGAAGCAGAAGATCAATAGTCAAGGACACAAGATCAACATATTGCTGCCCATCTATGTGTGTCATTAAGAAAGAAACTAAGAGTTCAAATTTGATACACAGAATGATACACAGATTATACATAGCAATTGAAACTCGCGTTACCATTCTAAGGTCAAAAGGTCAAGGGTTAAGGTCACCATAATTAATAAACCGGTGTCCTATGGTCAAACCGTCATAACTTAATGGTAATACTGTAGCTACAGAACACCACAACTTGTACAATTAAAAGATCAAATGTCAATGTATCATAATTAGCTAACGAACAACCACATGAAATGTTGACATTGTGGGTATATTAATATCGTACAGCAATGATAAGTTTTAGAAGTTAAACAGTAAATTGTCGAGAACAAGACATCTCAACAAATAAACGCAATTGCAATTGGTGGCTCGGTGGCTTACTGGTAGATCGTCGGACTAGTGTATCACAGATACGCGGTTCGATTCCCCGCCAGGTCG
>Ga0209145_1000130_pt1 | contig 14099 bp, 7 predicted proteins | sample WorMetfiPIANOSA2_FD_187396 | JGI IMG/M metagenome (GOLD analysis project Ga0209145, IMG submission 187396) | Marine gutless worms symbiont microbial communities from Max Planck institute for Marine Microbiology, Germany - Olavius filocauda... | ecosystem: Host-associated > Annelida > Digestive... | reverse complement strand
AGTTTGGGCACACCCCTCGCGCACCCAGCCATTCAATAGCACCTATATAACGCCGTATCTTTGGAACGGGTGAAGCTAGAAACTTTAAATTCGGTATACGGATAGACATTGACATTGGCAAGTCCCATCTCAAGCATGACAAAATACCTCCAATGCCCCAAAAGGAGCGTGATTAGGTCCATGGGCCGAATTTTTTAAATTTTGGGGCCGCCTGCATATATTTGAATCGGGTAAAGCTAGACACTTGTAATTTCACAAATAGTTACAATGCGGGAAGTACTAGCTAACGGATGAGAAATTAAACTTAAGGGAGCAGGGTCTGGGTCACATGATCCCTTTAAAAACTGCTGCGATCGAAGATGCACGAGATATTAGGGCGACCATCAGTTTGGGAATTTACAACAATTTACAATTTACAATTGCCAACATCTAGTTTACTAATGATTTGGTTTGAGATGTTTATCACGACCATTTTTTGCATTTATGTTCCATTACGCAGACCTTATGAGCTAATAACGGAATAAACGGAATTACTCCCAAGACGCAGAATAAGTCCACCAAACGATGAACATTTCTGTATGTCAAAAATATCCTATCTCGCAACGTTAAAAAGTGGAAAATGATCCCGGATCCAGATCTAAAAGCAGATAAGTCCCAACACTTAATCACTTCTTCCAAGGTCTTCTCTTCCACGAAATTTTGTTCAAATCTGTCGATAACTTTTTGAGACATCCTGTGCACTGCACAGACAGATACCGGTGATCTCTTTGACTCCTTTTCAGCCGTTGAAACTGGAATAAACGAATCTAACTTCCAACAACAGCGGCAAATGGAAACTAGCAGGTGATACGTGTTCGGCAAGGGGAACGCTGAGATGCCGAATTCCTGACAGTCGCCTGTTGCGTGTTGTAAGACGAGATTTAATAGCAGGCTATGCCAGTCACTAAGGAAGAACAGAAAACATCGTGTATGGTATCGTGTTACATAGACGCCCGCGCTCGCCATAGCCTCAGACCTGCTACACATGGCAGACAAGATGCTGACTGCGGCCGCTGGCACGACGCAAGATGACCCGACCAGATGGACTGCAGCATCCGACCATGCACGACCAAACATCCCGCCTGTCAGCAGGGCTAGTGATCTAAAGGGCTGTCGATGGATCCGGCCGCAAAACGATGACCTCCGCATCGGTTTCATCTAACTATAGCGGCGGTGTCGGTTACGAACGGAGTTCTTTAATATCTCAACGTATTAATGCACATCAGCAGTACCAGCCCAGTCCTTGCTGTGGGCATTGAAATCACCCGTTAAAAGTTGCCCCATATTGTCCCTATATGTGTGGAAAAAAACTGTAAAGTGCGGTAATTAACTGTTTTTGGTTTTTGCCGTATTATTGTCGACAAAGCAACGTACGTCGTAGTAGGCCTAGTTACGTGGCAGTATAAGCACCGCAATTAGCCATTAAATTGGCATTGCCAGGATTTATGATTGGGGGTCCTGATGACTCAATTGTCAATGCTAATGTAGCTTAAATTAGTACTATCTGCGCATTGTACTCCTGTTTTCTTATTGCAAGCTTGCTTAAAATTTTTACATTTTCTGACTGGGAGTGGGAGTTCTAGGACCCCAGGACCCACTCTGGCTACGCCCGTACTGTTATGGATCTAATAGCCTACTTCCTATAGTCGTATAAAGGGTTAATAGATACTTTTGACTTTGACAATGTATAGCTTGTAGCGCTTAGGCCTACTCTGCGTGCAGCGCACAGCTGAACGTATATAATCTGCAATCAGACATTGTACTGTAGTTGTTATCATCGTTATGATTATCCGTTATTGAATGTCGTCATAATTATGTGTTAGTTGAAACAGTCATTACATGTTCGCAATTAACTTACTCGTCGTCTAGTCAACTAACTGGCAGACATACAATGATCTGACAATCCTCTCGTGCATCAATGATCAAGGTCACTCATGTCCTCCAGGAGAGGCTGGACATGGAGATAAATGGATGATCATTATTCATAAGTACGCCCATGCAATTAGCGCAATACCGGATATAGACCAACAGCATGACATGATTATTCAGCAAAAGAGACTGCGTGAGTTAGGCATGTACACGGAAAGTGTTCGAACTGATTTAGGCCTATAGGTGTGAGTGGCGTCACCAGATATGGGACACTGGATTACCTGCTCCTCATTGACTCTTTGCAAGATTATACATCAGCATCCCCAGTCCCAGTCCTTGCTGTGGGGATTAAAATAACCCGGTAAAAGTTGCCTAACTGTGCGTGTATACAACACACAAAAGTAAGTAACTATCCACGGTTGTGCTGCTGTGCCCCGGCACTCCTGTGTCCTGGCACAGCAGCACAACCGTGGATAGTTACTTACTTTTGTGTGTTGTATACACGCACAGTTAGGCAACTTTTACCGGGTTATTTTGACGATACGATGCAGGTGCCTTGTGAGAAAGTGACGTTTGCGATCAACAGGTGCTCCTCTCTTCGTTGACACATTCTCGGGACTTTTGTGCTGGTCCATTGGCCTCCACATCGACCACACGCAGTTGTTATCCAATCAATTACCACTCAACCAAAATCCTGGTGAAGAAAAAGATTTTCGCATCCGTCCGTTGCGAGGGAGCTCATCCCTTTTTTGGCACTTTGAGTCGGCGAGGGGTACCAATTAAGCTAGGATACGACCCTCGTCGGCCGGATGACCGGCCATATACGTGACTTTACGCGCCAAAGGTATATCCCATAATGCAACGTACAACGCATGCGCAGACCACGTAAGGGCACAACGTATCATTATGTATATGGCCAACTGCAATGGAACATTGCGTGGACTGGAAGATTGCCACACACATTGTGCCCTATGTGGTCTGCGCATGCGTCGTACGTTGAAGTATGGGATATAGGCTACCTTTGGCGCATAAAGTCATGTATAGCGGCCAGCACCTTTAACCAACTAGGCCAGTATGCCAGCAGTCTTGGTAACAGCTGAGGCCTACTACGTAGAACCCGCCGTTTCTTCCCTAGCAGTGGCCGAGACCATCGCCATAAGTCATTGCGCCTACTCACGGAGGGATGGCCAAGCTGAGTAGGCCTGGATGGCTTGGTTAAATACCAAGATGGTATACCCGCTAACAGTCACCAATACTAACCGGGCCCTGGTGACGCCACTTCTAAATGTTATTGCACCGCCGCATATACTACTAGACATGAAGTTTCTTGACCTCAAGCTCAGTGGCGGCCATACGTTCTTCCATAGTTCACAACAAGCCGACACAACACGACAGCTCGGCATAAAATAGACGGCGGCGCGCTGTTGTCGCGGTGTCTCAACTCGACGCACTAAATCTCAGCCGCAATGGCACGTACATTGTACAAAGAGAACTTATCGGCAGCAACAGCAATTTGTACAGCTACAACTCAACTCACAAGCGTAGCCAGTTTTTTGCTGGGATCGATGCACTATAAAGGTAAGTCTATGTCTATCACGCTATTATACTGTATAAAAAGCGAACTTCTCAATAGTTAGTGCTGTGCTACCGCTTTCATGGCCTGTTACAAAAAATTATAGTTTCATTGTTTCAAACGTCGAGATTCAGCCGATGTAAACTTTATCAACATGTCCGTTAGTGAGCCGAGCGTAAAATGGAGAAAGAAGTAAAAAACGGTTGATAAAAATTTCGAACTGGTACGTCCATCCATTTGTTTATGGTAGTCTACAGTTAGTTCGTAGACCTTCCCGTCTCGGGGTCATCCGATACTTTGCGGATTCGATTTGGCCTGGTCGAACTTGCACCTGCACTGCACCGATGCGCCCATTCGCCATGCATATAGACTACAAGTATCTTGTAGTAAATTTAGTCAGCTTTCTAACAGTGAAAATTTTTTGAAAATCTTTCAACAAGTGACAATGTTACCATCTGCAATGCAATGTCTTCCTTTTTGGACCACCCTGTAGTTGCTACAATTGCGCAATGTACTTCTTTATGCTTCACAGAGGACGGGGTCCGATAACGCGCCGATCTTTTCCGCGCGAAGCGTTTCCGCGCGATGATGCACAAGGGTACGTCCGCGGAAAAGATCGGTGCGTTATCGTCGGACCCCAACCTTCATAGACAGCAGTAACTTACCGGCAACAGAAGTAGCAGCAGCAGCGTCATTCCAGAGTCGTTTGACATCATCTGTCATAATCAGCCAATCACCAGCGATTCAGTTAAGTAAATATTTTACAACGATTATATTTATTTCCTACAAATATCCATTCCTAAATAATTGATTATAGGCCTAATTCGAAAGCCGACGATGTCACGATGCACAAGTTCACTGCAATCACGAAGTCGATGAGCTACCCTGCAAGTGAATTCTCAAACTAAAACTGCCGGAAAGACATTAAGAAAGTTACTCTATTACTTCGACTCGTGGATAAGCAATTAACATGAGCAACGAAATTAACGCAGTGATGCTGTAGTGTACGTGCGAAGATGGCGAAAATGATTTCAATAAATTTTGCGATGAATAATGATAATGATAAAAAAGGTGTTATATAGTGCGCACTGCCCAGTCATGCAAGCTGAAATAAAGGCCGACTGTGCATTACATGTACAATAGTCAATAGTAAACACATATATAAAGTTATGCAATAGAAGCATAGTAGCGTTGATAGTCGTATTTACTTACCCTTGGCTTCGAAGCGACGATCATCGACAAGCGATTAGCTCAGCGACCGCAGCTTGTGCAATCCATGCAGTTTCAGCGGCTGCGAGTGCGAGATCTCGAGGCTGGTACAGTCAGTCTGCTGCAGTACCAATTAAGAGTGAAGCGCCTCGGTTCTTGTACGCTCACAGCGGGACTGTCTGTATCTAGTGTCGATGCTGCTGTGGGCTACAGCGCGCTCCCTGCTTCGCTGTTCGTCCGCTTTTTCTGAAGACTATTAAGGACTTATGTATCTAGGTCAACAGGCGTTATCATTTCTATACAACTCGAAACATCCTATACATGAGCTACCAATAATGCTATTCTTCAACATAGTGGACCGTTTAAAACTTTAGATAATAAAGATATACATTTATTTCTAGTTTTTACAGCTAAATACTTCAAAATTAATTTCGCGCCTGACTGCATTAGGGGTGTTTCACGTAATACGCTATATAAATATACGTTACTTACTTACTTACTGTGCTCGGAGTCTCGGACCAAACACGCTTTAACAGACTTCCGCTTTCAGGGCTTGCTTCATGAGTCATGACTGGGAGACATGGGAGAATGAGAAGGGCCGAGAAAGAGGAGCGAAGAAGTCGTTGAAGGAAGAGCGGGCAGGCAGGGCCACCCACAAAGGTCGATTCTCGGGTGTGCTGCCGATGACGCTAATCGCACGTTATTCAGAACTCACCACGACACTGGACCTGTGAGTCAGCTCGTCCATGGACGTCTGTATACAGACGTCTATAGCTCGTCTCACGCGATGACGCATGCATGAAGTATGGTCGAAGCAGTGATAGATGTCAAACAGTCGTCAACAGACTGCAAGGCCGTAGCCAAGGGAGTGCACGGGGTGCTCGGCAGGCCCGTCTTTAGAGGGTGAAACTATGACACTGTGCCAGGGCGGGGCCCACAACCCTAAGGGGCCCCGCGCTCAACATAACTGTCACGAGAGGTGCAATTTTTTTTTAGCTCAAAACGCACCAGTAACTATTTGGCGGCCGGGCTCTGCCCAGACTCACCGGGGAGCTTACAGCGCTCACAGACCCTCTTGCTGGATTTAAGGGGTGGGCGTACGTGCCCCGGGAAGGAGGACGGGAAGCAGACTCAGTGTTCGAGAAAACGTATGCAACAAAGCAAAAACCGTAAAGTCACGTTTTTTTTGGATTTTGAAAAAAAATTAAAAACGTAAAAGTAATAACATGCAAGTTTTAGAGACCACTCAATCAGTTTTTGCCCTGTAGTAGGTATTAAATTACTAAGGCCATATTTTAATCAACAATTTTATTTAATGTTGTATGCTATGTATAATGTATTTGTTTCAGAGCGTGTTCAGAAAAAGTCAGCAAATTAATCATTCTGAAATTTTGATAGCGTTTTCTGTTTTTTTGACATATCATTTCAAGAAAACGTAAAAACGCGTCTTTTTGAATTTTGAAAAAAAGTAAAATACGTATTCTCAAACAATGACGGGAAGGAAGGGATAAAATGGGGAGGCGGAAGGAGAAAGAAAGGGGATCGATGAGAGAGGAAAGAGGTGAACGGGAAAAGGATTGGAAGTTTGTTACCCAGTGTAGTTTTCAAAAGTCGGTGCTATGGGGCCCACAGGCCGGCAGGTCAGTGCCAGGGGCCCCGCGGTGGCAAAAGACGAACCTGGTGCTCGGTATTAAGACTCGGCCATAGCACTCCCTCTTAGCACTCCTGTGGCTCTGACAATCGTTGAAACAGCCTATAGTAGTAGTTTATCACCAGTTGCAGTTTATCACCATTCAATTAGTGGGTGTACAAAAAAAACATTCCTGCTTGCTCCGGTCGCAGCATCGTTTTGTACCATATTCTCGAAAATGGTGGCACCGCGCCTGTGACTGCAATGATTAGTCGAGTACGCTTACTATTGCCCCACCCCTCCTAAACGTTTGGCTGCCCCCAATCGGCGTATTCTGGCTACACACAAAAGTTGCTAGCGACGGCGCTGCAATAGAGGCGTGTCTAGCCCTGGGGTGGATTGGCCATGCCCCCAGTATACGTGGTCCCAATATTGTAGGCTACAGAAAGTTAAATGGCTAAGACATCATTATTTGGATTTGGGATGAGATTGAACTAGACGAGATAAGGCTTTCAGTGATTAGCTTGATTTTAAGATTGTCATCATCATCAGTTAACATTGCATGACTGCAAACTAAAACACATTCGTTGGCAGAGGTATTGTGCTCTAAATGGTGCCATTCTAGATGTTTTTGTATCATGCACTTTAACGCTTTTAACATCGTGCGCTCCTTCAGTAGCTCGAATGTGCCCACGTGTAGCCTAAAATGGGACTTTTCTTTGCAGATGGTATCAATTTCAGGACGGGTAATTTTGCCTTTGACGATAATACCAATGACTCATACGGCTGACACCAGAGTCAGCACGTACAAAAATAAACAAAAAGACAACACTGAAAACCATACAACAATCTGGTTGAGTTCAATGATGATGTGATGATATCCTGCTTAGCTGTATGTCTGTGTGGACTAGCATGAAACCTATAGTAACATTCTCTAGTTACTTGTAAGCAGTTTACCCAAATATGTACATTTACGAGTACATAAGTCATGCATTATAATATGACGCACAACCCAGATTTGCCACAAACTTTCTTTTAAACCAGTGATACAACAGCAATACCATCAAACAGAAGATGTCATGTAGAATTGACGGATCACGTTTTAGCAGTGCAAGCCAACACAAAATCATTTACAACAACGACCGTCACACTTAAAAACAAAAACTGAGAAGCACCATAGACACATTTCTTCTTCCTGTTGTTGTTATTATCACTATTAAAAGCCACACAAAACAAATGACAGTCCTGAACTCATAAGAACTGTCCACAGAAACTAGTAAATATTTCGGTATAAATCCAGTAGAACACGTTATTAATGTTTGCAGGGATAAAATTTTGAAACGGTTCTGCACGTCGTACAGTTTATGCCGACTGATACATGACAAATGTTAGATAAACCTTATCTACGTTTGTGTTTGCTTTTGTTTGTTCATTGTAATTATTAAAAAAATGTTTTAGTGCTACCATGTATATGGTGAAGTAAAGTTGTGTAATATACTGTAATTTCACTGCATAAACCAACAGTAAATGGCTTACTTTTCTAAGTTACATCAGCTGTTCCAAAAAGTGTCTCAAAAGGAACCTTTGGATGACTTGTTAAGGTGGAATTTTTTTTGCAGGCCGTATACCATTTCCATCGCCCCACTAATAGCTTAAAAGTATTCTGAAAGTGTCTCCAATGTATTCATTAACTGTATATAATACAAATACGTACACTATAAAACTGTCAAACTTATAATACAACACACCAGACACAAGAAGCTACACACTACACAGTCTGTGAGAGTTAGCCGTAGCAGCACCATCATACAAGGCAGCCTGCTTAGATGTCACAGTGCTACATTGGCCTAAGGAGTGCTAAGCAATGCACACCTGTCAGTTGTATGATGATACAGCTTTGCACAATAAACCACCAACGTCTACTTATAGGCACAGCAGCACAATGGGTAGTGCATCTGACTAGCGTTTCTTAGACGCGTGTAGGACTCCCAGCCTGGTCTCCACTGCATTAAAACCTTAGGCAAGTTTCTCACATTCTGTTGCCTCTGTTACCAAGCAGTGTAAGCTTGGAGCTGAACAAGAACTCCATGCGATGCACTGGCCCTTGCCCTTTGTCCGTGGATTTGCAGCTTTGACTAGTGTCTGGCCGAGGGACAAAGAATCAGGGACCAGCGCCACACCATAGGCAGTTGTGGCTCATCAAGGACTTGTTACAGCTTTTTTGCAGTTACAGTTACATTCACATCACATAGCATGCAACAGCAGCACAGTCAACATAAGCTGTTTTATGTCACAAATCAACAACCAATAACAGTTCTCTCAATATCAGTCCACCAACGTTTTCTGCCCAGCTGTGGCCAGTTTAAGGTGACTCGGTTTCTGATATGAGCTGCGTACAGTCACAGAATACTATGTTATAATCGTTCTGGCTACCTCAGCATATGTCTGTCAGCACATACCTACATTCTGAAGATCAGTACTGTACTTAATAATCAAACGCACAAGCATGCTGAATTCTGACACACTGACCACTAATACAGAAACATTAACAGTTGCAGTCAAAGTTACGATATTGTGCAACAAACAGAAATAATGACCCACTGAGTCTGAAACATGTATTACTATATGCAGTACTCAAAGGGGCTACCAGTACCAGTAATCAAGTCGAGATCAGCGCGTGTTACAATATATCAGTACAATGTACATAATGTGAAGCTTTACAAATGAAATGAACAGAATTATTATTATTACTGCACTATTTCAAGATAAAAGCATTAATGCAATAGTCAGCCAAACCATTGTTTATCTACAATGACTTTACATTTCAGATAATAAAAGCTAGCAATCAGTTTCAAACACAGACACAATGACACATCTATTCTATTATCCTTTGTATAAATGTTCTATAGTCAAAATTGAAAATTTTAAATACTTTTCTAAAATGCGACTCGGTGCGTATCTAAATTAAATAAGTAAGTAACTGGCAAAGTTTAATGTACAATGCCTGTCACAAAATACCAAATGACACATATTAAAAGCTGCAAGCAGCAGTTTGTGTGAGCACAGACATTTGTAATTCATATATTACTTACTTATACATGTAGTTGTGAGTGACCAAAATGGCAGATCAGCACAGAAAAGGCCATTCAGTGCCAGTAACAGTAAATGTAACTGCTACAATACTTAAACAACATATTAAATTAAAGAATGACAAATAAGAATATATACATACATAAATATCTATAATACATATAAATGAAACGAAACGAGTCCGCCTTTGCATTTCCAGTTATTCTACATTTTACCCTGTATAGTAAAGAATATCTATTGTTGTAATCTCAAACGATGTCAACACACTTGAGGTCCAAATTCTCAAATATCATACAGCACTGGTAACCAAATAAGTTATTGAGCAGCAACAACAAAAAACCATCCGTGAAAATACGTGCAAGACTATAAAACACAAGAGTCATCAGTGAAGCAGGCAAAATGCAGTTGTGTTGAGTATTAGAGACATCTGCACATCAGCGGCTCGAGAACATGGCTTTGCACTGATCTCGCATCCGTTCATCTTGCTCCGATAACCGCTTACGACACAGTGCCAGATATCGAAGAATGTTTGCATCTTGAAACACATCCAAAATATAAAAGAACAACTCAGTTTCTGTTAACTTAAAAATTTAATTATTAATCGCATATGCATGATTAACGTATGTGTAACATATTAATTACGATTAATAAGTCGTAATTAAAATGTTAATAATTACTCGTAGCGGGTGGTTACAAAAAACAGACTTTTCTTTATTAATTAGCAGCACAAAAACGAAATTAAAACAGTGGTAATTAAAGCACAACAGATGCAAATGTGCAAACAACTTCAACAACCTAACACTAGCGACAGCACGGCTAATGAGCAATATAGTGTACACTACAGCACACACTAACAAGATAATAAAAGCTAAAATAAATAAATAAATAAAGTAAATAGTGCCAGTGTAAACAGTGTTCAATCAAAATGGCTTCCAACAGCTCAAATCATTAGTGAAATTCGTTTATTGATTGCTTTGTCAATCAAGCTCTGACTGACGCATTCAGAGCAGATCGTCAGAACGTCTTAGACTTCCTACACCTCACAAATCTTATGCTTGTAAGGAAGCTGTTGCAGCAATGCCCAACATAGTAGTCATCTAGACTGAGGTTTGGTCTGTTCAGTGGCCAACTGTTAAGCTAGACGAACTCGCACAACTTCTGGCTAAGAAAGGCAACAGTGTGCCATGTCTGCTGTCAATGCTGATATTTTCATGTAAAAAACGATGAAACATTCTTTAAGACATATGTTTATATGTTGCACATGGAACACATCTTAACGCCTTCTGCTTCTACCATGAACAGGCTTCATTGTGATATTTTTATTTTGTTTTATTCCAAAAATTAAGAAAGTTACAGCTGCTTAACAACAATCCATTTTTTGGACCACATACAAACAAATTTTTATTATGCAAGGTTAGAAAAGTACATGTTATGTACTTTCCTAAGTAAATAGTGCCACTTCTGTTTCTATGATAACTTTGGTAAATGTAGACAAATAATTTTAATAAATTTTCTTTCACTGCTTAGTGCTGCATTTATAAATGAACTGCAGAAGAAGCTGGAATTAAACCTATGAACTCGGCTCAAATCTGTTGCCACACTATTTTGCGAAATTTGAGGTTTAACTCATTAACTGTGCAACCTCAGAACAAACTTAATCATCATCTTTATCTTTCTTTTAGTTTGACGCGTGTGTAGGATTTAACTGGCTTTTAGTTAGTTTTTTATCACACGTTAATAAAAACATCATTCATTCAATTCAAGTGCTGCAAAATCGTTCAGGTACAGTAACTGTCTACCAGCAATGTTAAGTACTCATTTGTATGTCCAAGCAGACTAATTTACAGTGCATGTTTAAACTGTCCGCCCTCAGTGTGAGCCTGCGAGGACACAATTTGAGTCATGCAAGTTACTGGTCAATGTATTTATTATATGCTACAGTAACAATGAGTTGTTACGAAGTATGTAAACTGGCCATATACGCACCACTCTTGCCCTGCAGCTGGGCAGCCTTCTGTAATGCAGCAATGGCATCGTCATAGCGACAGAGGTGGAAGAGAGCAACACCGCATCGATAATGTGCTTTAACATTCTCTGGAACGCGCTCAATTGCCTCCTTGCAGCAGTCAAGAACACGGTCGTATGATGGCTCACTAACTTGAAGCATACACGCTGAAAGTACAGAACATCAACAGCACTATGAAAAGTACTCCATCTACACTCTAATTTACAGAACAATGCTACATAATTAAAAAGCTATATAATTTTTGAGTAATTTCACAATTTTACCTGAACTTATTTGATGACAATTTTCCAAAATCAGTAACTCAATGCTCCACAGACACACTAATACTGTAAACCCTTAATTTTTGCGTCTCTAAATTTTTGCGTTTTGGTCTATCAAATTATTTTGGCGCTATAATTTTCGCTATTTTTGCTTGCTGAACTAAGTAATACACTAAAAATAGCATAATCGTGCTCTCAAATCATCCTGGCCTACCTAGCCCAGACCACAGTGCAGGCCCACCTGTATTATTGTAAAGTTCCCAGTTACATAATGTCATCCTTAATTTTAACTGAAGCCTAGCCTCAACGGCATGAAAGTGCTACTATTTTTAAATGCCACCAATGACCAATGCCACAGAAGTCAAATCCTCTTGCCTGTCCAAGAAATTAATTTGGAAATTTGGAAACATTGACAACATGTCTGCAGCATACTATATTAACTACTTGGTGTTCATCCGTGTCTGTTTGTCCGCACGATAAAATCAAAATGGCTGAAACTACATCATCAAACTGGCCAAAGCGGTAGTCTGTCATGAATCCTGGCCTTCCATTTAATAAAACGGTTAAAAGGTCTAAGGTCAAGGTCACACGGTCAAAAACATATTTCTAGTTTGTAAATGACATATCGACAACATTTTACTCCACTGAAAACCTACACTTTATGTGATGTTGCAGTATTGCATAGGATTTCTTAACATTATAAGCATAATACACCGTGAAGATATAAAACAACAAAGTGCAAAAACATATTTCAGTTGAAGGCTATCGAGTTGCTGGTGTGTGTTTACACCCTATCCAGTGGCCAACGTCTAGTTTTATTTAAATGACGACAAAATTATCAGCATGACTCCACAATAATGCTGACATGTAACAGCAAAATATGGTTGCAGACTTTACCAGCAAGGTTTGACTGACAGTCGGCATACAGTCGATCCACATCATGCCTCAGCTGCGGAGACAGAGGCACTGAGGAGCGTTGTACCAACAATGCTTCAGCTGGGTTCTTCTGTGATGCATCGATAGCTTTCAGATACAGCAGTGCTCGATGATATTGTCCAATGGCCGTTTTATATTCTGATTTCTTGTACTTGTCATTACCTTGGTTCTTCACAAGATATAACACAAAATAATTACAGCTAAAAACTGCTGAATAATGTCACCCCATAACTAGGGACCTGCGAATCGGAAATTTTCGTTCGAATCGAATGACGAATCGAATCAGCGTCTGCGATTCGAATTGAATCGAATCAGGGTGTAGTTGTTTTGTTATTAAAGACTGATTGTATAGTCTTTATGCTTTAATAAAATAAGAGACAATGCTGATTGCCACAGGAGTTGTGTAGGCCTACTAATCAGACGAACAGTGATGTGCGGATTCTCCTGGTTACTCAAACAATATTGCACGATCATTCCTACATTGCTAGTGAATGTGTATGCTCCTATTGCTCTTGCTACATAAACATAGCCTACAAGAAACTCATCAGGGGATGAGATAGCCAAACGTGACTTGATGGCATAGGCGGCGATATGCCAGATTCGCCTGTTTGACCACCCCTTCCTGTTTAGAGGAGTCACACAGCCACACGCCAGTTAGAGAGATTTGCTCGCAGGGGGTGATCACCTTGGACGATCTTCGTGATTTTTGGTGGGTGAGTTGCCGGATGGCCAGGCTATAATATGGTGCAAAAATATCCTGGAAAAGTTAAACCCCCTGACTAGGGTGCATGCACGTCACAGACGACAAACAGACGACAGAAGGACGGATTTGCCATAGCATTAGCAAAACGTAATGTAGTCACGTTTGACTAAAAATCATAAACATAAAATAAATCTCAATTACAACAGCGCAAAGGTTGAAGTTTTTGTTGAACAGTGAGAGTATAGTTTGTGGTACGATGGCAGTGGCGGCCGATTTGAAAATTTCGAATCCGCCTGTCACTTTCGAATCGAATCGGAATCGTCCGATTCGAATTCGAATCTTCGCAGATTCCCTACCCATAACTTACATACATTAAAAAGGATTAAAAAGACGTATAATGTACAAACATATTTTAACATCTTCCAACAGTTAACATTCAGTATGAAATTTGTAACTATAATTTGTATTTACCAAGTATTTATTTGTACTGTTCACTTCATATTAAATGTTCTGGACAAAATATTATGACAAGCATCCACATTCTGCAGGAAATATTAAGCCTATTTCGAAACAAAATATGCTACATATATTGTACAGGTATATAGTGATGGACGATGTTAAAATTTCAAAGTTCGATCGATTTCGATTTGATTTTTTTGAAAAAAATCTGGATTTTGAATAACGATCGATTTTTTTCCGCCTACATGACTTGTTGCCGGCAGCATTGCGCCATGCCGATCGGGTGTGTTGGATTGTCAAGAGTG
>Ga0209145_1000129_pt1 | contig 14104 bp, 14 predicted proteins | sample WorMetfiPIANOSA2_FD_187396 | JGI IMG/M metagenome (GOLD analysis project Ga0209145, IMG submission 187396) | Marine gutless worms symbiont microbial communities from Max Planck institute for Marine Microbiology, Germany - Olavius filocauda... | ecosystem: Host-associated > Annelida > Digestive... | reverse complement strand
AATGACATTGACAACGAAAAGTACGTATTCACCGAATTCACCGAAGCCATCGGCCCATCAATATAATTGATACTGATGGTATTAGTAAGCACAGGCTTTCGCCGTGTTACGCCTACTCTCTAACATTATAATACTCATTACAGGATATGCAGGTAGAGTTCAGTCGTTTTCGAAGTGTACGTAAACCGTTGGGTATGATCAAAGTACCCATGTGTTGATGTAAAAATGTAAACAGAATGTGCAGTGTTATTTAATCGCGAAAAAATGTCTAAAATTTCTGGAAACGTAATGAACGGTTTAAGTGTTAATGTCTCTAGACAAGTTGACTACTTGTCCAAAAGTAACACCGCTTTATTGCGCAAGTTTCAAATTTGGCTACCAAAACAGGTATCAACAATGTTCAGATCGTCGATCTAGTTGTAATGTGGCCAGTGATGCGCGGATATGTGGTTAGGGTCAGGGTTATGGTTAGTGCCAGTCTTAGTTCTGTGGCAGTTGAGTCCCCGGTACTAATAGAAAGCCCGGATATCCACAATTCTTACGGATACGGATAGGATATGGATAGTAATTTTCTTGTTTGAACGGATACGGATACTTAGCCACGGATATTCTACGGATATGCATTACGCCTTTCTTTTATTTTAGTTTTTAAATTTTATTTTATGTCTATTGTCTACATTAGACAACAGGCACAAAATGCAAGTTATCGAGTATCTAGTTATCACTAAGGCAAATTAGTCGTGAGTCATGAGTGACGTCATTTCCTCAGGACACATTAAGAATATACACCTCCATAGCTGTATGGTATTGCTGTAAGCACAAAACCGTAACACTAAAACTAACCCTAACCCTGACCCTAACCGATACAGGAGGCACTGTCCTGACCCTAATGCTAGGATACAAAAGACTGAGGATCTACAAATTAAAACGGAAAATACAAAATTGAGATCGCGAAAAATATAGAGGTGTATATTCTTAATACTATCCCATTTCCTCATTTTGTGAAAGATTAAATGGCTGTTCACCAAAACCACAAGTCTCAAATCACGTAAGTTGAAGATGCGACTAAACAAGTTTGCACTTTGATGTGCCAGAGCCAGCTGAGGATCTAGTACTGTTGTCCTTGAGGACCAATTTACAAGTCCTTGTCCTTGGACCTCAAGTCCTTGTCCTTGTTCTCAGACCAAAAGTCCTTGTCCTTGGACCACAAAGTCATCGAAAATTGTCCAGGAGTCTGCATTCGGCAAAACAGTCTGTTATGTATGATCACGTGAAGTTCATAAATTTTGTTCCTGCCTTTGCATGTCCGCGAAAAGTCCTCATTCCTGTCCTTGTACTCAGACAACAAGTCCTTGTCCTTAGACCACAAGTCCTTTTCTTTGTCCTCAGACCACAAGTCCTTGTCCTCTAGCCTGAAGTCCTTAACTGTACAACAACACTGGTTTAAGGTGACTTCAGCACTGGGGCGTTACATATGGGCACCTGCAGTGCCAGGAACAAAATACTATCCCCCTGCAGTGCCAGGAACACAAACAGTAGGGGAGACTCACAACTGCAGTGGGGGTGACATCCCCCTGTCCTCCCTGGTAATTTGAGCAATAGATACGGATAGGATACGGATAGCAGTTAACAACATCTGAACAGATAGGATACGGATACAGATAGTTTTTAACGGATAGGATGCGGATTGCGGATATTAAAAAACGGTATCCGCACATCTCTGGTGGCCTGAAATTGATAATATCACCAGTGATCATAGGCGCCAACTTTTGTTTTCAGGTACCGGGGCAAACATCTCATGATGATATTGAGCTGAATCTTAAGTTCACTTACAGTTAGTTACTTTCTTTTCATAATGACTTTAAATTGAGCCCATCTAACCCACATGACCTGTCCTTGGAAAATGCCATTACCAACCCACACAAATGAGGAAGCCAGCAAATTGGAGCCGTCCATTTCACTATGACAAATAACCAACCTATTTAAAAACATCTGCATTACAATTGCGCATCCAGATTCCAGAGTCGAAAATCTGTGTGCAAAAACAGGGTGTCCCTTTACTTCTACCTCCCTCCCTAGTCCCTTCCCTGCCCTCTCTTTCCCCTCTCTCACTTCACCTGCGTTTCCTTCTTCTTCGGAGTGTCCGACTCCTAAATGCAGCTGTGGGTATGTCTGGAGTAGCGCTGTGACTGTGAGATCCCAGGCGAAGCCCGACCGCCAAATGTTTTATTATTATTATTATTATTATCTCCATTTGTACAAAATGTACAAACACTGACACAGTGGCACATGTACAATGAAAAAAAGCAGCATGACTAAGTGCAAGAACTGAGTGCAAAAAAACTAATCACAGAGTGCTGTTGCTGTTGATAGGACGTCGTTCAGTTTGTCTTTACTAAAAATGGTGCATTTTTTGCTGAAAATCATGCCTTATGGGGGACACAAAATCAACAATCAGCCACTTATTTGTGTTGCAACTGCAATTTACCAGTAGGCCTATAAAAATAAGCAAAGGTTCTATGGGAATTACTGATAATTTAATTAAACCTTGGATATTCTACCATTACGGGACATATCCCCTTGGTCAAATCTCTGGTGTCGAGACATATCCTTGCTCTGATACTTCTGTCTGAGTTGCACTGAGAATTCAAAAGCCCTCTCAAAAACCTCGATATCAAACCTGCATTCGACTCTGTTGACTGCATAGCTTTGTGGTAGGCCATACGCAATAACAGCGTTCCTGACATCCTGCTGCAACTGCTCTTAGACTTCATCATAATACAGGTGCACGTGTCCGTGTTGGGCTTGGGCAGAAACTGTCCAAATGCTTCCAGACGTGATCTGGTGTCAGGTAAGGATGCATCCTGGCTCCAGCCCTCTTCTGCATTGCCGTTGATTGGATATTCCAGCACATGTCCATGAAACACGCTATTGAATTTAAAACTTCTAACTTCACTGATCTTGTGTACGCTGATGGCACTATACCGTACTATTCCATCAGCAGATGTCACAAGTGCTAGGTTGTCTTTACTGAGGTTGCAGCTCAAAGCAGCTTACGAGAATTCGAACTATCTTCTGTTTTACCACGAATGACATACCCATGCTTCCGATAGGCCCGTCACAATTTGATGCAACGCTGAGCTATCCATTACCATTACGATATATTTCGCTTGTGACAATGCAGTAGCATCGTCACTGAGATTTCATCATTTCATAAGCTAACAGGAGAAGTTACAGTGATATTAGAATTAATCAGAATGATAAAAACAGGCTGTGTTTATCATTTTATAACTTTACACCAAATAGATGGCACATTAATTGCACATTAATAATAATCCCCTGAAAGTTACCGGGGCAAAAGGTGATGTTGTCAGCAGCACAGGCTCGTCGGAGCAGATGTGTGAGTATCGTCCGCTGGGTATGATTAATGATCGTAAAGAGTTTCAATAGACGTACACCCAACGATCTAGTTTACAAACACTAAAGGATATTACCTGCTGCCGTGGAGCTGGTTGCCACGGCAACAGTGCTAACGAACGACAGTTATTTCATGAGTAATCTTTACCACTTAATTATATATTCTTCAAAATGTGCATATAATTATGAAAAAGGCTAAGTGTGGTTAGGATATGGTTTAGATTAGGGGTAGAGTTAGGGTTTGTGTACTGTCGTGATTGGACTGACACTTCAGTGTTGTGTATTTATATGATAGTTGCAGTGGTGTATTTAGTGACTGACACCTTATGCATAAACCTTAACTAAAATATTATTAATTCAGATTATTTTTATTCTGAACCTTATTTCCAGACATTTCTGTCCATTTTATTTTATTAATAAGTGTAAAGTATGCATTATGTAGATATGGAGTCGCGAAGATCGACAGTCAGTTCTCAACTTACTAGCCACATCACTATTGAATGACAAGGACGTGACAGTGAAGTTGGCATCATCACTGCGTGTTCTGTTGCTTGACTTGTTGTGCCGAGCTCAACGACAAGCGTTTAATGGTCATGACGTCGCTGATGAGCTGCTGCATCAGCAGCTTTGCATTGCACTCAGTAAACTTGCCAGTTTGTCTCCTAACGTCCAATGGTACATTACTTTTCTTACTTCCAACCTGTGCATTGCTCATTATTTGGCTTATTTTGTCGCGAATGTTTCATTTTTTTAAATTTTTTCCTGTTGCTGCACTTACCAAGCAGACAGATTGGATTCGTAAATTTAAAATGTGTAAAATTATTGGTTATTGGTGTGTATTCAGCTGTGTTGAGTCATACCTACAGTCCACTTATTGGCCTGAGCCGTGTGAATCTAATAAAGAGCTGGAAGAACCGGTGAAAAAGAAACCTCGTCACACACTAGTTTGTGTTTTATACTTTGATTGTTTGTCTGAGAAAGCACTCATAGAGTTCAAACCTTAGCAGTAAGTTTTAGTTAGCAATGTTAAACTGATACACAATATCGAAATCAGGCTCCTGACTATAGTTGTCAGCGTTATAGTGCTGACACCTAGCGATAATGTTTCACATATTGCAAATAGGCGAAGAAGAATTGATATTCCTAGATCAGAATGCAGATCACCCCATAATCTCACTGATTGTTCCAAGGCCTACTGCTTCCAAAGATTTTATGAACATTCATTTGCAACTTTCTGAGTAATATTGTTGACAGACAGACAAACTAGTCAGTGAACAAAGTGACAACATTTACTGCTTTGTGAAGTAATAATCATACATGTGTGATCATATTTCTAAAACACCATAATGTTGTAGCTTAGGGCAATGACTGCAGTTGAGTTAGTCGGAAAAGACCAGGTCAAACAATAGTTTTGATCTGAGATTTGAAAACTGTCAGAGGAGCTGACAGTACAGTATTTTAGATGTGCAGAAATTATGCTTATCACATGATATTGTTCTTCCACAAGAACATTGGCTTCTGCCATTTGAATTGAATTTATTAAACAATGAGTTTTTAGCACTGGTTGTTCAGCCATTGATATTTCTGGTAGTATTTTATATAAGTGAGACCTTATGGAGGTACTGCTGTTTTGTATAGGAAAAGTCTTGCAAATGTTATTTAATGTTATTAGCAACTTTGAGCCATGTATTTGTGCAGTAAATATACCAGTTAGGGAGTTCCAGATGGCAGGTCTGCTGTGACGGGTGAAGTCAGTTTTATGTATAGCTGGTACAGCAGTCAGTGAACATAAGTTGTGCACACAGAGAACAGAACACTTGTTTCTTGGAACTTACTGTAGAAGAATGAGTGAAGCTTGAGTGCAGACTGTGATAATATGCATGCTTTGTTTGTTGTTCATACAGCCAGCCAGTGATTCAGCAATATCAGTTGACCGGCAGGTTGTGAGAGATTTAATGGAGTCTGCATACAGGCTCGTTCATTGTCTTTCTCCAGAGTTCGTTAGAACATTCAACTGGCAAAGTTTTGTTGCTGGTTTAGAAAGCCGTGATTTGACAGTAAAATGGTCAGTTCACATTTGTGGTTGTAGTTTGCTAATCTGACTTTTTGCAGTACACTTGCTGGATTCAGGATTTTTAGCAGTATTTATTCCTATAACACATTTTGTGAAATGATACTTCAGCTGTTTTATTTTAAAATGCTGTAATAGAACATCACTATTAGTTTATGCATACATTGTACAGTAGCAAAATAATAATTGTTTCATATTCATATACTGTTGGCAATATTGACCCGTACTTTGTTATGCTGTGGTGTGTTAAAAAGTTTAGTGCACTTTACTGTCATTGTCCAGTTTCAAGAAATATTTAAAAACCTTCTTATTTCCAGTTGCCTTCTGACCATCTTCTAATGTTTTTTATGTTTTAATTATACTGTAAGGTGCCATTTGTGTTTTCCCACAGACTCTAACTTTTTAGATAGATAGATAGATAATTAGATAGACTGTTATATTATTCTGCATGGTAATGTAATACAATACACTGAATTAGAAGTGATGAGCATAGTATATGGAAAATGTAAAATTTGGCCCCATTAAATATAAGATGGTTAAAGAAATTGATTAGCTGACTAGAACTTATCATTATGTCATACACTTGAGATGTTGTGCAAAACCCTACAGAAATCTGTTAACACATTTTGGCTTGGCAATCGAGAAGTTGAGTTTTTTTTCTTATAAGCACACAACCAAACAAATTCTTTCATCTCATGTGCTGAACACAAATATGGAATGAGCTCTTGAAATTCAAGTTCAAAATGTGTGGTTTTATGTGCATGATTGCTTATGCTGGAGTTGATTTTTATGCACTTAGTGTTTTTATTTAAATTTGGTAAATTTAAATGTGACTGCTGTGTAACGTTATTGTATCAACGAAGACCAGGTGCTTGTTTTGATTGCAGGTGTGCTCTTCACTGTCTGGCAAGGTGTCTGTACATGTCCACATGCAATAAATATGCACTGCGACACTTACACTTCACACCTGCTCAGCAGTGTGATTTCACTGTCAGGTATGACAGTTTTTCTCACCTACAGTACAGAAATGCATTGCAGATGTTGCATTTACTGATTGCTAACTGTCTTGTCTTGTCATATGTTTTACTTTCTGTGTATATTGTACTGTTTTTCTTTTATTCTATTTCATCATATTTATATGTGATTTGTTATATTTACTGTTTGAATTTGTTGTATTTATTGTTTGAATTATCTTTGTTGTATATTTGTGTATGTGTATTTTATAATGTATAATTTGTATGCAGACATTGTGTGAGTACTGAGTATGTTCAGTTAATACTGAAGTAAAAACTGTTTGTAGATTTCTGGTTTTTTGAATGCAGAACTGATTCAGTGAAATATTTTCATGTTTCCCTATATGCGTACTGTTGTGTGTAGATATGATGCCACAATGAGCAGAATTTGTGACTCACAGTCAATGGAAGTGGCTCCATCAGTTGCCGATTGCAGTTCTGCAGAAAACATGTCACATACGAAGCAGTGCATTATTCACACTGACCTCAGTTCCGATGTCACTTCCATCTGTGGTGTACTTCTTCCGAGGATACAGGGAACTGGAGTTAAGGTACATAAGTAACCATATAAGTGTAGTAAATGTTTCATTTTTCTTGATTTATATTTTTGGTTCCACGTATATATGGCTTACAGGCTCAGCTGTAGCAACACAGTTGCCTAATTATGCATTAAATGGTGTATAAATGATGTTAAGACTGTCCTGTGCTGTATATGACAAGTTTGTTTGTGTGTATTTCAAATCTTGATTTTGTCGACTGCTGTAGAAAGAAGCTGACATATTGATTCCAGTTGCATCAACGCTGTCCAATCTCCGACGTATAGCATTAGCAGTGAATGCTGGGTCAGCAGTGTTGCTGGAAGGACCAGTTGGCAGTGGAAAGACAAGTCTCGTTGAGTGCCTAGCTGCATCTGTTGGTCGGACTTCAAGTCCTCACTTGTTGAAAATACAGCTGGGTGATCAGATGGATAGCAAGGTAATTCTGCTTTTCACTGCACTGTTTGTTATGTATGTTTTATTGTCTGTTGTAATCCAGCCTTCTTGGCTGCCAAATAAAATAAAGGTTATTATTAAGTTGAAGTTGAGTTGAAGGCTATTTAAGGTCATAAGCTGTAGTGTGAGTGAGTGAGTGAGTGAGTGAGTGAGTGAGTAGAGTTTATCATCCCACTCAACGCATAATTGGTCATTTTGAGGACGGGTCTTTCCAGGCAATCAACTGCCCTGGTACTGACAATCAAACAACAACCAAATAATACACAAAAATATGACAAACTTACGACAAACAAATTGGCCTCATTTAAGAAATCACACAAAAACACGTGCAAAAAGAAACTAAGCCTAAACCAACAGAACTGCTCATATGAGTGTGCATATAATAGGGTACAATTGTGGTACACAATAAAGTGAAGTAAAGTGTCGTTTAATACGGCACGACAAACGCATACAGTGAACAATGAACATAAAAACATGACACAGAGTGCGGTACATAAAATAAGATAATATGCCTAAAAACTAATAAAACAGCACAGAACAGTTCGTCATAGCTCAGATATTGTCTATTGGAGTGCAGGGTTACACTGTTTATTCTAAACGTGTTGAGTTCTTTGAAATATTGCAGGACATAACTAATACAGACCACTAATAGGAAGTCATATATCTTCTATCAATTGGCACCATTTTTGGTGACCTTTGTGTACTTTACTTTTTCCTTTGTATTTCATCTTGATATTTTTTATTAGTTTTATTTACCAAGTAATGAAAGTTTTTTCTTGCTAATTGTCATGTTATGTGTGTACATGCATTTGCAGGCGCTGATTGGTACATACAGATGCACCGACATTCCTGGCCAGTTTGTCTGGCAGCCAGGCTCATTACTGTGTGCAGTCACCGAGGGTCATTGGCTGCTGCTTGAAGATCTCGACTGTGCACCAATGGACATCGTATCCGTTCTTGTTCCACTGCTGGAGACTGGCACACTTTCTGTGCCTGGTCATGGTGGTGAAGTGCATGCTGCACCAAGCTTTAGAATCTTTGCAACTAGAAGGTAAAGAATTTTAACTCTTTCCATCACCTTAACTGTTCCCATTTCAGTCATTCTGTTGAGAAATAACATCATCGCAATATTGTGTCTTATGTTTTCCATGTTAATTCCGGCACTATTTGCCTACCAATATATTTATATACTATGACACAAACGGAAGTCTTGAAAGATTTTTTTAAGTCAGCAAAAAAGTTTATGTTCTGTAGTTGTGAAATCAAAAAAAAATCAGGAATCAAACTTAACGTTTTTAAACTATTAGCATATAAAATTAAAGAGCGGAACTGTCAGTCACAGCTGGCTTTATTACAGTAGGATATAGGCCATGCATGTTGCATGCGGCATGCCATAGGGCACAAGCTGGCTACATCACCAAGAAGCCTACAGCAGCAGCACAATGCAAATAGCAGAGGGGCAGACCAAGTGGCTGTTGATGTGCATAGCCACAGCATCCAGCTAGTAAAATATATGCAAAGACGTTGTTTATGGCTGCGTTTCAGGCTTGTGGCAACCTGTTCTGGGTGGCATCGACAACACAGCAGTAGTGCAGATATATTGGACAAACTGTGGACGACTGTAATCATTGAACCACTTTCAAGAGACGAACTTTCACAGGTTAAGTGTGTTAGTGCTGCTGATGTGTCTAGCATACAGTTTTACAGAATTTGCATCAGGAATGCTTGGTCTGTTTTATGTTGTGTCAAATCATCATTGCAGGTAGCAAGGTGCAAACTGATGAAGTAAATTGGTGTACAGGTGGTGACTGCAAGGTTTCCGACAATTTCGAATCATGTAGTGAAGTTGATTGAAATTTACTGTGCTCTATGTCCGGATGTAACCAATTGCGATGCCAGCAGTGGTGATAATGGAGATGACTCTGCCAGTTCTGATGTCATTAGAAAATACCTGCATCGCATTGGCCGACCTATATCCACAAGGTATGACATTTTATGAGGACATGATTTTTAGAAACCTGAGTTACATTATGTCCTCTGTATTAGTACAAATACGGAGTGTAACGTCATAGTATGTCCACAGTAAGTGTATACGTTTGTATATTCGACTGAAGCCGCAGTGCATGAAGGCATTGAGAGAAACTGAAGATGAATAATGTGTCTGTACAGAGATCTAATGAAGTGGTGCAGACGCCTGGAGCGGCTTGTGAAGAGAAGTCGCATTCAGTTAACAAGTGAACTCATCTTCGTTGAAGCTGTCGACTGTTTCTGTGCTTGCTTGCCTGTTACAGCAGGGCGTCTGCAGATGATGTTTGAAATTGGCAAGCGTCTTAACTTCAGTCATAATGAGGTTTGCCATCATTTGTTGTTACTTGCTACTTACAGTTGTGTACTCCTGGTGATGCGCTACTTGAAGTAAGTTTAACAACTGCATCAACATTTTAGACTACACTAGACTTCCAGGTAACAATGGCCACTGAGCCCCGAGCTGTTGATAATTTGTTGCAGTTACACTGTAATTCACTTTGGTTAAATATCCAGTGTCTGTCCAACCCTAGTAGACATGTGATTATATATGTTACTTCTGTGCTTTGTTTATGTTGCTTCAAAATCTGTTTTTGTATTTACTGTATGAGCTGAAAGCAATGTTATTGGCTTGAATCATTAGAACTGTTTAGAGCTGGAGAATTAGTTAATAACTGATGCTGATGCTACATAATTTGTAGTTTTACCATTTCAGTCTGTGTTGCATATGTCTCTAATGCATGTCTTATTGGTGTGCAGGTGGATCATTACTGCACACAGTATCAGCCAAGTCCACCAACATGCAGTGCTGCAGGTGTTGTGTCTGTCGGCCGATCCACTCTGCAGAGGAAACTGGTTCCGCGGCCAAGTTTACATCGCCAGCAAACTTCTCAGTTTGCGTTCACTCGTCCTGCAACTGCCCTGCTGGAGCGCATTGCTGTGGCCATCGGCAACAGTGAACCTCTGCTGCTTGTCGGAGAAACTGGAACTGGAAAAACGTCGGCAGTGCAGTACTTGGCAGAGCTCATGTGTAAGTGTCTTGTAGCTGTGTTGTGTCATTTGTAGTTGATAAGTGTAGATATCAGTTACTGTAACTGCACATTGTTGAGCCAAACTTGTCTTTCCACTGCCATCAGGCCTTCCACCAACACTGCTGACCCAACATTCACTGCTAATGGCATGAGATGAATGAGTTGGTGACTGTCTTCATGTCAACTCATCCTAGCCATTGTTCTTTAGTTAGGTGCACTGAGTACCAGTGAAAGCGAGTACATAAACAGATGTACAGTACAGTACATTAATCTTATATCTTGCTGTATAAACTAGCTAGTGATAAGATATTGTACATGGCTGACAGATGTTTTTTCTTTTTTTTTTACAAAAAAATTACCAACAGATGCATGGTATAGTCAGCCTTGGGCAGATGTTTGAACTCTGTAAGCTTTTTATTTTTTGGGTTTTTTTGGTTAATGTCTACATGTACTCATGTAGTTATATGACACATTTTGTAACTGGTAATGTTATGCATTATTTTAACATGCCACTAGTTTACAGTTTAGATTAATGCAAATCTTGTAGTTAGCTATGAAATGTTTCTGTTATGTGTTATTTAAATTAATTGATTTATGCCTGATGCAACTTAGGTCACCCACTACATGTGATCAACATGAATCAGCAAAGTGACAGCATGGATCTGCTCGGCGGGTAACATGTCTATTCCTGATAATTATTGTTGCATTAGCAATCTGTCTGTTTTAAAGTGTTGTATCATAAGTCACAATCAAATATTGATGTTGTGCTGAGTACTGTAATGACAACCAGTCACATTGCTTTCTTGTTGTGATAAGCTGATAGGCTTGTATTTTGAAAAGTTAGCTTTGTGTGAGCGACGTTGGCTCTGTTTGAGTGCAGTTACCATTTGCAATATAATTGCTGTAGCTTGATATTTTATAGAGACTTAACGGTTTGGTTAATAAGTATAGCAGCACATGCTACAGTTATTGCTATTATTTGCATATTGTAGTAAATTTTGCACTGTAGCACTGAAAATCTAATTGTCAATTAATTACACTTTATTTGTGTTGTAATTCTGATACAACTGTCCTCATTATGTTGTCATCAAGTTATGTCGTGCTGAAGAGTGTGATTGATTGTGAAAAAGTGTATTTTTGGACTAGATATAAGCCAGTGAAGCTGAGTGCACTGATTGAGCCGCTCAAGTTAGACTTTGAGGCACTTGTTCGTGAGACTTTTTCTGATCTTGACAACAAACAGTTCTTGGAAAATGTTGAGGTATTCAACAGATGTGTCATTATTATTATTATTATTATTATTAAAGAGTATTTTTAAAGTGCCGTGCAGTTAAAAAAACTTCTAGAGCACTTTACAGAAGTTAAACAGTTAGTGACAATGTCACACGTGAGAGTTTGTGAATAAGAAAGTTGTTGCATGTAATCAGGGTGTCGGTTGCTATCACGCGGGGTGTTCGCCGTGTTCGGATCACACACCGTCTCGACCATCAACACCCTTCGGTCGTTCAGCGGTGCGTTTCGCCTGCCGTTCGTCACCACCGGGCTGCCGCTCAGCGTCCCGCGCTCACGCCGACACCGCCGCCACTACCACGGCTATCGTCGGTCGCCGGACGGGATGGCCGGCGACGACGTCCTGCTCGCGGACGAGGTTGATTACGACAACGACCAAGTAGTCGGCTATGATGTGTACATGAGACCGCTGTACGCACGAGCTGTCGTCGACCTGCTCAAATACTATGACTGCCATCAAGTCTGGTACCTGTACAACTCCAACGAAGGTAAGCTTACGCTTCGTCTCAACATCGATAATGTGCATCAATAATGAACGTTCGTCTCAGCGTAGTTAACCTCGTCGACTATGTCAGTCTGATTGTCTGTCTGTTTGTTTGTTTGTCTGTCCGGAGCATAACTCAAAAACGAATGAGCACAAAGTGTTTAAACTTGGTGTAAGGAATGACCTTGGGATATCCTAGAAGTGACATGTTTTGGGGGTTGAAAGGTCAAAGGTCAAGGTCACAGGGTCAATAAGTGTACTTTTACATTAATGACTATTACGCCTATGTTAATGCACGTTTGACTGACAACAGCAATACGACGTGGGTTCGAACTCTATGAGTGCCTTCTAGTTTTAACTGGTTGTCAACACTCAACAACACGAATACCACACTCTGCGTATATAGTCAGTCATTTCAAATTCAAATCCGCTATTTATTCTGACACCACGAAACATGCACGAACATGTTTTGTCTAACTCTCACAACTTATAAAAATTTGCCTGGTAAACGCTTACGAGATAAAGGCAGGTATGGTGTGTTAGCAGTGTAGAAACTGCGTGATTCATATCTGTGAGCGCTTCTGGGTGAAGTTCTCACGAACGGCGCTGTAGAAAATCTTCGCACCTTTACCTTTTACCTTTGTCATAATTTTTTCATTGTCTGATAACTGCTGCTTGTCGAATGTGCACGGCGGCTGACAGGACTGGAGCGGTTGCAGCAGTTCCTGGAGGCGGTGACGACCGACGGCCACGCAGTGAAAACCAGTGTTTACCGAGTGACAGACGCTAACGACGTCTACCGGACGTTGAGACAGATCGACGTACGCAGTCGCGACGGAAAAACATTTATTATCGACATGACGACGCGGGAGAGCGAACGTCTTCTGTGGAAAATCGTAAGTCTTCCTGGTTCTGCTAATGTTGTCAGTATGACGTACTGATTGAGCGATTTCATTCATTATGCTTAAATAAAATAAGAGACAACCCGCTTTTAAGTGAGCAATAGTATAGAACAAAATAGTCATTGAAAAAAATGAGCGAGTAAAAGTTATGTCCTCAAACAACATACGAATTAAAAGGTTATTGTCTTTTAAGCTGGATGTGCGAGTAGGAAGCTGGAGGTTGTGCGAGCGATCACGGAGGGAATAATGTTGTTGACGTTGCGGGGGAAGAAGAGGATGCAGGAGGCGATGACGGTCGCCAGTGATGCTGGAGAACATTATAAAGGCAGTCTTTTCGTACGGTTATGACGACGCGTATGCAAGCTGGCGAAGAGTGACCATTAGACGGCGTATAAATAAACCTGCTGCGACGTGACTTTCTACTTCAGTGACAATCATAGAACGCCGCGATTGAGTGAATGTTGGTTACACACAGACAGGCGCGTTATCGCATAACAAAGCGTACAAGCGCCGTGGCGATCGGCATTCGCGGTCGTAACACCAAATGACTTCTACAGATATGATGACAGTCCTAGCTCCGTCACCGACGACGAATAACGTTCTGTATATACATATACAATGAGGTAGAAGCAGGCGCTGACGCCCGTCTGCACGGTCTTGTCTCTTTACCCAGCCACTGCCGGGGTGGCGAGTGGCGACGGGGACTGGTGCGAGCGCGCCGGCTGGAGCGCGGTGAAGTGGTTAGCATCTCCGTGTCCAACACTGCCAATTAGCAGCGACGAACAGCAACGACCAACTAACTCAACAGCAGTGTTATGTGAAGTGTTAACATGGAGGTCATCGTCATCGTCATCATTATCGTCAGCATCAGCAGCAGCA
>Ga0209145_1000127_pt1 | contig 14160 bp, 7 predicted proteins | sample WorMetfiPIANOSA2_FD_187396 | JGI IMG/M metagenome (GOLD analysis project Ga0209145, IMG submission 187396) | Marine gutless worms symbiont microbial communities from Max Planck institute for Marine Microbiology, Germany - Olavius filocauda... | ecosystem: Host-associated > Annelida > Digestive... | reverse complement strand
CTTACGCAATTGCGCAGTTGCTGAAGCAATTTTATTGCGCAAGAAAGTTGCGCAATAAGTTGCCGCAATTTATTGCTGTGTGTGTCATCGGCCTTAGTAAAAGTCTTTGCTATAAGTGAGGCAATTGAGCACGAATAGGAGCCTAATTACGACTTATTTATGCCTGAAATTGTGCGAATTGGGTATGGAGGAAGTTACTGAAAGCACCAAAAAACCGAACCGAAACCACTGTTTTTTGTAAAATACCGACTGAAACTGTTAAAACCGAGTTTGTGCACATGGAAACCGTCACAACACTAGTCAGAACGCAAGGTGTTATTTATCATGAAAATTCACGAAAAGTAGACTAGCACTTTCCGCTATTTTTCATGAAAATTTTACGGAAACTAAGGAGTACATTTTTGGTTATTTTTCGTGAAATTTTGCAGCAGGGAGATAGGCCTAAGTAAGGTTTAGTTTTGTAAATTTCCCATAAAAATTGCACGACAGTCATAGCTGAATTGCGGCTATTTACCTTGAAAGGTACACTTCATCTGACATTTAATGAGGTTTGTGATGAATAGGCCTACAATTGACTAGCACATCAAACAACCTATTCAGTCATCAGTAACCCACACTGAGGAAGTTTGCGGTTTAAATGCAGCTTCTGTGTTAAAAATTGATGTGTTACTTGAAAAGGAAATAGTTTTTTCAGCTTAGTTAAAATATCGTCACAGTTGTCACTATTGAGAGTATCTTTAACCTATTCATAAACAACATTCAGCAAACGGTCAGTACAACGACATACAAAATAGCCTAATGCCTATGTTTTTACTTTATTGTGCACCATATTTTCATGAAAAATAACCTAAAACTGAGTTCTTAGTTTCCGTGAAATTTTTACGATAGCGAAAAGTGTTGGTCTACTTTCCGTGAATTTTCACGAAAAATATAATTATCGTCACATCGTATCAGAACTGTTCTGGTCTCCCTAAAACATGACAGGACAGACGGGACAGTGAAAATCACCCATCTGCATGTCCTCTGACAGTTGAGAGACTAATACTATACTATACTATACTATATTTTATTTTTTTGTCTTAATAATATATTTCATTAACTGTATTTCATAATTTTGGCTGTAGACTGTAGTACACGGTTACAGGTTGGAAACATTAGCATTTATTTGTATATTAAAAACGTTATTGCATGCGTTTCTTTTTTCTGCAGTTTAATGTGTCCAGTCTTTCTCAGTCGTCGGACTGGTGATTTACATTGTCTTGTCTGTCTATCCTGTTTCTTGGTTGGCAGATGGGTGATTTCACTGTCTCATCTGTACTCTGTCCCCGGTATGTCTGAAAACTGTAGGAGACCCCATGATGACTGTAGTGTATGCAACAGGAGACCCCAGGAAATGTACAAGGAGAGAAGATGTTATATGCTGTAGAACGTTTAAGTCACGGTTTAGCTAGTTTACAGCCCTCATAATTGAGAGTGTCAAGCCGTGTTGTTTGTCTCTCGGACACTTTGGCTCCAAGACATTTCGGCACCAAATTACGGTGCCGAACTGTCCGGACAGTTTTGCACCGATTTGTATGAGACACTTCGGCCCCACTACACAAGAAGTGAGTTTGAAGAATGTTGTACGAATTTCACATTAAGAAACGCATTTCTTTGACAGCAGTGTTTAAATGTATTTAATTTTTTAAGAACGTTGACCAAAACTTGAAAGATTGGTCGTTAATAAAACTCGATACAGGAACTGAGCAAGTGCTTTTCTAGCAGAAGCTTGTCGACTACTGGTCCGTCACCATTGACACGTGTCGAGGTAATACTAAGGCACTGTTTAGTCTGTGCTCAATGCTACGAGCACTGTAGCGACCCAGTTTGGAAGCTATCACTCAACTGAGCGCTTAGGTATGGTATAATTAGGCTCACAGCAGACGAGGCACGGTGACGATCAATAAAGTTAATGAACACAGTGCGGACGAGTAGACAGTTGGCTTTATTATTATGTGCCACTATCACAAACAACTATATTACATTTTTGTAAAAGGCCACATATGTAATTTCGAAAAAAAATTGATAGGCCTAACGGACGTGCATTTATTAGGCTTCTCCTAATTCTGGGTAATGACACTTCAACACTGGTGCCGAAGTGTCTTGGGGCCGAAGTGTACTGGGGCCGAAGTGTCCACCAGTCACCGTTGTTTTCAAGTGGTAATCAGCGATGAATTTAAAGTAGATGCTTGACATCTTTGCAACATATCTGTATCCGTTTTTATGCATACTCACCTTCATACAATTGCTACACAATGTATCCTGTGATTTTCCATAGCAACTAACATCTCCTATATTTCCTGGGTCTCCTGTGGTCTCCGGTCCTCCTGTGGTCTCATATTATTCTCCTGTGGTCTGCTGCGGTTTCCTGCAGTCTCCTGTAGTTTTCAGACATGTTAGGGAGACCCGACTGTTGCAATATTTTGTAGCTACTGAAGTACTGTATTTGACTGAATAAGCAGCAGCAGATGTGATAACAAAGATGTTGACGATCAAAATTCAAAACTAATTTTGTGTTATCATCACATCACTGTGTCCATAACAGGAAACAGAATATTGATTGTCATGAGTAAGTTAGGCAAAAATTACGGAACGGTGCAAAATATGCAGATGGCAACTGGTAAAAATGTATAATTTGCAAATTCTGTGCGAATTTGTCGTTGCAGATTTTGATCGGCAAAGGAGTCTACTGGATTCTGTGCAAAATTCAACGGGCCCTACTTAACACTGTCTAAGTAGTACTAGTAACAGTCATGCACATGTTGATAAGATAGGTAAAAATGAAAATTGAAAATCTCAATATATATTCTAAATCACTGTTCTACATAAATGCAGTTTCAAGGAAAGGGGCGGTAACATACATGTAGTAGTATGGCACAAATTCACATTAAATTACTTGTTCGTCTAAAGCCAGTTCAGAATATTTTATTTTTTTACAGTCAGCTGTTATGTGATGTCTAACTGTTAATAACTGCATCATCACATTGTCATCCACTGAGGACCACTTGTACTGTTCAGAACCAGTTATATAGCACATTTTTTTCTGTAACTCCTAACTAGCATGCTATGATGCTAACATGCTCAGTGCTGTGTTTGAAGGTACTTGATATTATGTAATGGAGAGACCAAACATTCAGATACGCAAAATTTTGCGATCTCCATCAGTGAAGCGAAAAAACAAGACCGTACCAGTTTCTGAACGTGTGAGTATATATAACGGTTTCAATTGTAAACTCATTATTTTGTGTGCTGTAGTAGTGAAATGATGTGAAAATCATAATTTTTTAGTAAAAAGCATTTTAAGTTCTTAAAATGTAGGCTGAGTTCAGCAAATTGAATGCAAGGTAAAATTCTAGGGTTACTGAAACTTACTTTGGGAGATTATGCATAACTGAAGTTTTGATAGGCAAGAAATGCAGTAGGCCTAACCTTCCACTGTACTTTTCTTTATTTGCATTATATGACATCATTATCATGCCTCTACACCATGTCGATGAGGGACATAATGCATTGATGATTGTTATGAAAGTTGAATAACTTTCTTTTTAAGGAATATAAATTAGAACAGCCAAACTTGTTACTTAAGTTTGCCATTTTTAGTTACCTTTAGTGTATTTATTGCTTATCAAATACTTTTTTTGACATTTTAAGAGTTCCAAAATAAGGTGTCTGGTTGGCTGCATATTATTAGGTAACACTGGAAAGAGTTCTTGGCTTAACAGCTAGCAACAATGCTGCACTGGCATGTAATCCAGTTACTGGGACTATTGCCTATCCTGCTGGGTAAGTCTTATCCATACGCGTGCTTGATGTCTAGGGTAGATGATGTTGAAATGATGCTGTTGACAGCCACCTGATGATGCTGAAGATAATTTGGGAAATATGGAAATGCTGACAAATTCAACAGGGAAGAACAGAACCATTGTATGCAGCAACTTGCTGGCTGTCCATTGTTAATCAGGATGTCACCTGTCCCCATGACCCCATTTTACTTATGTACAGTGTAGATGTGTCTTGCATACAAATGGTAGTATGACCAGTATAACTACTACACCTTTATAGTGTTTAAACTATATTTATGAAGGAGTCTGGCTGTTTGGATGATGTAGTCATGTTCTTGTGTTCTCAACGTAACAGATGGGTCCAACTTCTCCTTCTCTGTTCTGTACCTTGTCCTCTACGTGTAGATAGTCAGTGTCTTTTCATCCATTCCAGTGTCATAATACTTGTTTTTTTGTTACTCTTTTGCGTTATGTTCATCCCTCATCTGTTGTGGTTGGCAGCATTCCCATATTTCCCAAATTATCTTCATTGACAACAAGTGACAGAACTAGGTAATTACAGTGTAATATGTGAGCCTTTAGTGGCAGTGAAGTGTTTGACATATGGTACTGTGGTTGACAGGGTTGATTAATTTTTATACGCTGATGTGACAGATAGAGAAGAAAAAACTGAACTGTTTATGGGCTTTCATTCTTGAGCTACAAGCTCAAGACGGATGGATGGAATGCAGTGTGTATTGCCTCCTAATAGAAATACACAAGGTTATTAGAACCTGTTGGTGGATTTCAATAGCCCAATAACAGTCAATCCTGTTCTCTGTAGTTGCGAGTTGAGAAGTGGCCTGTATTAATAAATAATAATAATAATAAAGTACACACACATTTCTGTACTGTAATATTTTGTAACTTCAGGCACGGTATCAGGATAGTTCATGTTGTTATACATTACTGTTTGATAGTATGGGTCAGATTAAAAAGGTGTCTTAAACCTAGATTTGAAAACTGATAGTGAGGAGCTTTCCAGCACTGTCTGAGGAAGTGAGTTCCAGATGGCAGGTGCTGAATGATGGAAACCACGTTTGGCAAAGTCAGTTCTGGTGAAAGGCTGAAATAGCAGAAGAGACCTTACGACGTAGGTGTACACAGTTGTGGGTCTGTTAAGTGGCAGCTCAGGTAGGCCAGCATTAAGATAAGATAAGACATTATTGAAATGCAGCCATAAATGGTTGATTTTTTTTTTACATGCATAACACAACTAACATGATATCACATGGCAACGGAATGCTGCCATGACACAAAACATGTTCACATGAATATTAAAATTTCTTTGAAATACAGCATAATATGAAAACTCGTCAATAACGTTTAGTCAAATGGAAGTTGATATGGATATATCCCCGTGCACGAAATGACCTGTTCTGTGTCGAGTGGGGCGTTAAACTCTACTCACTGATATGCAGGCTGCAAAAACATTTGACTTTCAGACACTTTAACAGGTCAACAAGTAATGGAGGGTGTTTGGGATTTTTCATTTCTCTGAAATGAACACATTGTGTGTGACAATATCATGACGGTAGTCCAGATGATTGGCTGTTGATGTTTACTGGTTTCATAAATAGTTTACCACAACGTATCTCCTTCAGTGCATTGTCACTGTAAGTTCAGTGTCAGGAAGGCATTTGGCCTGTATAACGTTTCAAGCCAATAATCCTCAAGGCTCCAACCTTCCGGATACCCGGACTAACTTTTGTGACAACCGAAAATTGGCCCGTTAACAAAAACCGAGTGTAGTAGCGTTGCCACGTTGCCTTTCTGTTAGCTGTGCCACGAATATAAACAGCGGCGGTGTGAATATCACACCCACAGTTCAAAGTGAAAAAGTGTAGCGGCTGCGTTCACTGGGTGCTGTTGTGAGCAAGATTAGTGTACCGTACTGCAGCAGGTGAGCGCCACCGTTGCGTCTTGTTTTCATGAGGGCGGGCCTGATTCTCGCACTCACAGATGAATGCCGGTCCAATTGACGTTAGTGCACAGCGAGGCGTACATTGTTATTATAAAGGCGTCACGACATGTGAATAGTCTGATCCACTCAGTACGGTAGCTGGTTACACTGACTCAGCACGCGGTGCCCGCTGCTCCGCTGTTAGCTGCCGTCACGTATTCGATGAGATTTTGCATCGTTGACTGTGTGGGTGGCCGGGCAAGAGGCAACAAGCGTGTAGATTGATGAATGGGCGCCGTCTGCATGGCAGGTTGGCTGGACAGCTGGCTAGCGCAGGTTGCGTTACTCGGTCGCTCGGCGTTATTTCACTGCTGATATGGTTGTCAGTGTTGATAGATGTGACGTCGCCGTGTGTCCAGTGTTTAGTACGCGCCGCCGTCTAAATTTGTTATAACACGTGCAGTTTTTACCGCGCGACGATATATGTTATGACGTGACCATCCTGTCTGTCTGTAGAATGCAAGAGAGTTTTGTTGCTTGTTTTGTACCGTATCAGTTAAATAGTCTAAACGTGGATGCGGTTCATTATCACACAGTAAACGTTAGTGACGTTGTGGTCGTCGTAGTTACCTCCACAAACAAAGTTAGGCTTTTGCCATGGTTTGTCTGCTGGTTTGAATTCTGACAGCAGAATTATTGAGAAAGTTATAGAATATAGATGCATATCCGTGAAAATTATAGAAGGGACAGCCCACGGGACAAGAAACAATCAGTTAGATTTTAGGGTGATTGCAGTCTGCTTCTGCTATGCGGAAAACGTTAATTTAATATGCATTATGTTGTTCATGTTCTGTACTGGGATACGCTAACAGTAAGCTGCAGTCAGCACGGGATGAATCTGCGAACATCTCATCCCACTTTCAGCTTCAAGTGATTGTTAAAGACCCACTTTACGCACAAATGACACATTGAGCACATTATGAGACTTTAGTGATATTGGGCTATATAAGTTGACATTTTACTTACTTACTTACTTAATTACTTACTTACTAATGAGTTCTCTGACGTCATTGAGTTTCTTAAAAGTACAAACACCAAATAGCTGAAAACACACATACTTCGTGTATTGTGGTAGATTTTTTAAATCAAATCTATTTGGATGATCATCATCAATTATGATTATTATGAGTTGACAAACCGCAACTGAACAATAAATGGATAAAAGAGAACAATTACAATGGTAAGTGCTAACTAGTACATGTCTTTAAACAGCTGTCTAGTTATAAAGTTCCGGTATGATGGTATTTTTTCGATCTTGGTGGAGGTTTGCAATTGAGTACTTTCTGACTGGAACTATTTATACACGATGAGCGATGACTAATAGAGATTGATCAGTGAACATCAGGAAACTTGGCGCCTCGGCATGTCGACTTTTCTTCCGCATCCCATGCTGCTGCTGTTGCTTTCAGGAAGCATTAATACAGACCGCTAGTGGATGCTGCGGTCTGTCTTGGCCGTCTGTGTGGCGTGTATTGCCGGCGTTGCGCTAGTAATTCGTGTCAGTGCTTGATGAAAGACCGCCACATGTATGTCAGCAAGTTAACGCCGTCCATCCACTCCAGTCGGCTGCTGCTGCTGACTGTTCTGCACTCAATCACGCTCCTGTTCCACTTTTATTTCCTTCTGGCGCATCTGCCTACATGATTCAGCTGTTCTCTAAGTCTGGTATAGAAATCAACTATGTAAGTGCGCTGCTGTGGAACTGGCAGCCATACACCGATACACAGGCACAATTAGCGTTCACGAGGTTGGGTATATTAAAATGTTCTACCGTAAGTGGCAGTGCGTGACATTGGGTTGGGTCACTGTTGTACTACTAGTAATCAATTGTCAACGCATGATTGTTCTTAGACTAGTACTTCTGTTTTGTCTGATCTGTCTGGAGCATTTCTTCCCAATCAGTTTTGAATGGTTGTCAGTTTGTCATGTGATTACTTGATTTGTCTTGTAAAGTTCAGTAGACTATTGGTTGAGTTGAAGGGTAAGCTTACACACGACATGAGGTAGACTTCTTCTGCTGTGTGTCACTGCCAGTAGTCAGTACACCACTAATATTTACAAACAATCACCAGACATTTAGTGCGGCGCTCTTGTCGTGGTTGACGCTGTTGCACAGTCACAAACAGACAAGAATTTCGGTGACGCTGCTTCACTGACGAACCAGTCGACGTCGTTTAAGTTTTGCAATAGCTGAAGTATTTCAGTATGCTCTGCTGTAACCCCCTAACCTCTACTAAGTAGAGTCTGCTTGGCCTCATCTGAACACTGATGTTGGTCTGGACTCTGGAGGAAGGGGGATATTAAGAGAACTGTCTCTGTGCTATAATATTTGATCAGTTCTATTCTAACAAAAACCACAGCTCCCGGAACCCGCATGGAGCATCACCAAGTAGATAACTTCCTACGCAGTATATAACTACGGGCACAATATGTTAGGCAGTATGCCGGCCTTGACATAGAGCCTAGAACGATGGAACTATGAAAGTGACGTGAAGTGATTAATAGTTGCTGCAACTGCTGCCAGTTGCCGTATCAGCTGCTAGTATTTTTGTTAGCCCGGGGGAGGTCTGGCACGTTGCGCCGGCCGCGTTGTATTTCACTTGTGTTTCATGGCGGCACAGACTGTATGCCCATATTATTAGTTTATAGCAGCATTTGCGTTTCCTAAACGTTACCATTCTACGGTTCAAAGTGGTGAACTGCAAGGACAAAAATAGCAGCTGTCAGTGAGACACAGTGTCAAATGCGTAAATAAGCCATAGGCAGCAGAAAGTAATTGAGAAGGGCCGGGTTCTGGGATCATACGTCTCTCGCTATAGAAGGCCAGTTCAAAACGCGACTCATTTTATATTTGACAAAGACGGATTACACAACTCAACTTACTGACTGGCACGACTGATAATACAGTTGAACAACTAGCTAGGCAGACAGACTGTCATTGGTAGCAGGGATATTGTATGGTACAGAATGAGTGAGAAAGACTATTAAAAGTCATAGACAGAGATACCAATATCAATCATCCGTTGGCTGCAGGCACACAACCTAGTTGCTGCCCTGCAGTGCTCTGCACAGTTCGCTGTCGACTGCTGCCTGCCAGTGGTTAATTTCTGAGGAGGTTGCAGTTGATTTCTTATTGTCATGCTATGCTATACTTGACCACTAGTGTGTGGACTTAATCCACTAAAGGCATTTAGGCCGTCTTACTGATTAATAAACAAAGAAGCACAAATTAATGCAGGACAGGCACCATTAGCGAATTTGTCTGTAATAGCATTTAACAGGAACCATTCCCTGGGTGCTTTGATGCTGTTAGTTGAATGATAGGAAGGGCATCCAGCAATCCCGAATCTGTTTGGACGCCTTTTGGCGATCCGGTGTAACTTGGAATAACTAAGGAAAGGTAGGAAAGTTAAACAGAAGCTGGAAGTAGTAGTAGTAATAGAAAGAAATATTTGCAAACAAGAACAAGCTCTGAATCTGACTCATCTATAATGCAGCTAAAAAATCAGGGACTAAATTGTTTTTTCGTGCTTATTTTAGTTCATGATTTCATGAGCAAGACTAAGCTGACTACCCATCAGTTTTTGTGCTCACATTAAGTATTTTTTGACTGATTGGTATAATTTGCGGTAGAGTGTGTAGTGTTAGTGGGTGACTGGTATAGTCCAAAGTCTAAAACATGAAGCCGTACGAGTCATCACTGGCGTGCAGCGACAACGAATTCTTCTGTAGTAGGCTACTGTAATTAAGCTGTAAAAAAACGCCTGACGGACTCACACACACAACATTGCGTGAGCGAGAGTGTTGGTGGCGTGCAGAGCGTGTGTGTCAGCTGGTGTTGATAGCACTGGCAAATTGCTGGCTAGTGCCTATAATATCGATGCTCACTGGTCTGCACTTGGTGTATAGTGTACCGGTGTACATACACCGATTACCGATAGTCATGCTGAGATTTCATACTGAATTGATCACGTTATTGCTTCAGTAGCATGTCAGTGGCTAATCCAATAGTTTCAGTGCATACTGAACGTAAAGGTAAAAGGTTCCTGCGTCACATGGGTTCAGATGGCGACTCTGATCTGCGTTTCTGTAGCCCTCAGACAGACACTAGCTTGCGTTTCAAGACTTTACCTGGATTATGGATAGTGTGTCGCACTGTGTGCATGTTTACCTTTCAGCCTTTGCTAGTATTCACTGCACCTACTCACAACAGGGATGGCTGGGCTGAGTTGACCCGGGTAGCTGGTTACTTTCAGAAACAGTTTACCTGCACGCAGATGGTTACCCATTCCAGTGCTAACCGGGCTTGACGTAGAGCAACCATGTTGATCAAGAACAACGAATTGCTAGTAAGCCAAGCCAGCACCTTTGCGGTATAACATGCGATAAAGTAGAAAACATTGAGTTCTCATCTCGGGAATGATCTATTACGTGTCAAGTAGGACGTTAAACTCTACTCACTAATAATAATAATAATATAATGATGACTTCTAAGGTGCAATAATACAGTGACTAATTCAAGGGCGCCATACACTGTTCACATTATTATGTCAATGAGTACTGAGTAAAGGTGAATAAGTTGAGTTTTTCAAGATCTTGGGCTAAGTTTTGGCGCCTCAGATTCAGCCTGCATGCTGACATTGTGCGCCTTATAAATTTACATATTATTATTATTATTATTATTATTATTATTTTCCATGCACCAGAGCAAGTATAAATTAAGAATTGGACAGTGGACATTATGGATTTGAATACTTCAAAAGACAGTCACATATTGCTGCATATGTTATACGCTTCTGAGTATTTTGACATGTCTGAAAGATATTTATGGTAATATGCATATTGCATAGCATAATTTTCCATTAAAAAAGCCACAAGATTTCAGTCTAAAAGTTATTGCAAATCTGCAAGCTGTGTAATAACTGCATGCTGACAACAAAATGTGTTTTTGGTTAAGTCATTTTGGATATGTTATAGCAGTACCATACATATCTCATATGAGTTACTTGTGTGTTGTGTTGTATCTTGTTAGGTGTGTGATAGTGTTGTACAATGCCAAGAAAGACAAGCAGTCACATATATTCAATGCGTCTAAGAAAACGCTGACGTGTCTGGCATTTTCTGGCGATGGAAAACATCTCGTTAGTGGAGAGGTGAGCACGTCTAATATTTGATGTCTTTTACTACTGCAGTTACTTATGATAATCATAGACCAGATAGACCAAAAGGTTGACCTAGATGGACATCGAACTTGACCTAGCCGACAACACAGTCTTGGTCTCAACACTGTATGGCAAAATGTGTAGTGCTGTTCAAGATGGCACCAAGCAATGGCCACTAGACGCCACCTTGAACTGTAGCTTAGACGGCTGTGCTGTGTGAAGGGCTTGCCACCTGATGATGATGATGATGATAGACCTGGACAAGACCTGGAAGTAGAAACTAGGCAGGGACTGATGCACAGCATAATGACCATGCTGGAGAAATGAGGGAAGTGTGTAGTTGTAGTGATATAACACAGTGTCATGTACACCTCATCTAGCTGTACTTTGACTACATGTATTTTGTTTTGCAGTACTTAGCCTGTGAGCAGGTTAATATGATTATGATATTAGTTATCAGTTAAACAGTAAGTGTATTGTGGATTGATATATTGCTGCAGCCCACAGCCAGATCTAGGGCTAAATAAGTTACAGCTTAGGGCCTCAAAGTCTGAATGGACCTATCAAATCCCCCTAAATGAATTTGTAATATTATTTTGTTGCTGATAAATACCATGAAACTGAATAATTAAAGGCTCACTTTCAAGGTTTTAACTGAGCAACCATTTCTCTAACCCTGTTCTGGTTTGTTGTACATGTTGATGGTATTTTAAGTAAGTAAGTAAGTAAATAGATTTATAAAGCGCCATAGTCGAGAACGAATCAGAGGCGCTGTTCTGTTGTTATGCAGCCTTATTCTCTGTGAACAGTTTTAAAGTATTACTTCTCATCTTTATCGTCAGGTGAACAGAATGATTCAAGCATGAAAAGTTATTTACTGCACACGTAGCACAGCAGATTACCACAAATTGCTTTAATGATATTTTGTGCATCAGAATTGTGATGTCAATATGTACATGTAGGATTTAAGTTGATATGGTTGAATGATGTTAGATTGGCCATCAGCCAGCCGTGCGTGTCTACGACTTGGATGAGCGATTACAAGTTGCTGAATTGTATGGCCACAAATATGGCATTGTGTGTGTGGTATGTATCTGTGCATTGTTCAGCATCAACTTTTATAAGTTTTTTTAGTTGAATCATAGTCCAATGTTTATATATCTATTAGCTATTGTGCAGAGCATGGTATATTCTCTAGCAGTTCTCTCTGTCCATTTGTTTGTCTGTCAGTGTTGCCACTCTGAACTTTATCACTACGTTGCCGGCTCTGCATTACTTCAGAGTTGATGTTGCAGCTGAACTCCCACCAAAGTGTGTATTTGTGGACTGTGTAAAATGCCAACATCAAAATTTTTCACCGCCTGGGAGCCCCATGATTCAAGTTGTTTTCACACCAAACATTGTGGCAAATTTGTAATAAAATTGTGTTCTGGGTCTTCCACTTGTCTGGCTGCGATAGAGCAGAATATCTGTCTGTTATGACCTGTACCAGTGATATGACCCAAATATGACATACAGCCTTCAGTGCATATCATTTACAGTGTCTATATCTACATTTTTCATAGTGTTTTCATTGCGTGTATGTGGTTTCTTCTTGTGTTGCATTCTGTGGTTAATTTCTCATTAGATTGTTACATGATCTGAAATATAGTTGATTGTTATGTGCAGGCATTTGCTCCAAATCTTAGGTATATACTGTCAGTCGGTACTGAGCATGACATGATGGTGAATGTTTGGAACTGGAGGAATGGAATAAAAGTTGCTAGTAACAAAGTCTCATCCAAGGTACAACTGAAGGACATTAACATTAATTTCCAGTTTATGACTTTGCAGTTTGATTGAGTTACCATGTGTGATACATGTGTGGCATGTAGTGTTGTAATTCTGAAGAAAGTGGTAGTTAAAGTTTGGCTATTGCTGTGGTTGTGGTAGGTGACTGACGTCGCATTTGCTGAAGATAGCAGCATGTTTGTGACAGTCGGCAATCGACATGTGAAGTTCTGGTATCTTGACGCCAGCAAGTCAAAGGTCTTGCTCGCCTGTATCATATAACTTTGTTAGCAGTACTTACATAATGCAGTGTAAATATGGTATCTGCATGGTTTACTGGTCCACTCTTATGATCTTATATTATATTATATTATGTTATGCAAAAGTTACTAAAATTGTTATCAGTAAATTTGTAGATTGATCTGTTTGTGGAGGTACAGTTCTTGTATCCATGATGTAGCCTGTGAAATTTACTCTCTTCAACAAATGAATGCTGTTATTGATGCTTTAGATATGATTAATAAGATCTTCTGGCCACGTCTGGTGTTGCAAGGCCGCACTTCTAGACCAAGAGTACGGTCGAGACTGAGACATTGTAGATCAAGACAAAGATGTTGGAGAGATGAAGACCATTTTTTTGGTCTTGAGACTGCAACACTGAATAATTTGGATAATGACAATGACAGTGGCATTTACATTCACCATTTCTGTCATTTATTCCTGCATACCGTAGTTTTTAATTGAGAAATGTTGTACGTTGCCATGTTCATGATGAGTTTGGTCATCTATATGTTTGTTTTCTTTATTCAGATAAAGACGGAAACGGTGCCTCTGCTTGGTCGCAGTGGAATTCTTGATGAGCACCAGAACAACTTCTTCTGTGGTGTCTGTTGTGGTATTGGAGATCGGATGGACACTGTCTTTGCAATCACTGAGAGCGGACTTCTCTGTGAATTCAACAGTAAACGTCGTCTTTCAAAATGGGTGTTATTGCGGGTTAGTTTAGTTGTGTTCTGGATGTGGTTCTGCTGTGCTGATATGCTGCATTTTGGTTTTTACATCATTGTAGATGTGCCATTATAGAAAACATTGTATTGGAAGCTAATCCGACAGGAGTATTAAGCGTGTTGACTTAAATCAAAGATGCATGATGGTTATCTTGCCTGAAAGCTGTGATAACCATTGTGTATAAGTCCTAGGCAGGCTGTTGGCATATGCTGCATTCACTGTTCACTTGTCTATGCCAAGTCACCTTTTCATCCCTTCAAGGTTGGTTAGTGAGTGCTGGGGACATGACATCAGTGTTAACATCTTCTCCCTGTGATTACCCAGTTTAACTGTGGAAATGATTGATGCCTCCCATTGATCGCATCTGAAGCCAAGAGGAGCACAGTCTCTGTCAGTT
>Ga0209145_1000126_pt1 | contig 14192 bp, 13 predicted proteins | sample WorMetfiPIANOSA2_FD_187396 | JGI IMG/M metagenome (GOLD analysis project Ga0209145, IMG submission 187396) | Marine gutless worms symbiont microbial communities from Max Planck institute for Marine Microbiology, Germany - Olavius filocauda... | ecosystem: Host-associated > Annelida > Digestive... | reverse complement strand
GAAATCATAATGTCAGCAATGCGATACAAAAATATCAATAGCCCATGCACGTCATCGCGTACGTCATCATGCACGTGACCTTAAAACGTAGCAGGTCGTAAGTTAGTAATTTGTAATTTTTTAAATTCAACAATAGGCCTACACATCAGTCTGAAACTTTGCACAATAATGTAACTTTGTTTATACTATTGTAGTATAGAATAAGTTTTGCTAATGTTTTGTTGGTTTTGGCTGTCGAGGGGGGGGTGCAATCATTATTGAACACTCGGTAGGTTGGTCTAAGAACTAAGTCTAGTCTTTTTTCAAGTAGACCAATGAACAGAGTTAAACCTAGAAGCAGTTCATAGAAAATGTGGAACATGATAGATGATAATGTCCAAATTTCGATAAAGGAAAACACCGTTAACTCGGTTAAGATGATCTCGCCCGTCTGGCAGTTTGCATGTATAACAATTTCTGGTCGGTTTTTAGTAAACAGCACACATACAAAATCAACATGTCACTGTGCTGGTCTGTGGGACATAAACAAGCTCTCTGGTTGCCTGCCAATCATCTTTTATGCACTTTACTGTAAACAGCTGTGCTTGTTGCCATGTAGTGAATGTTTTGTCATGTGAAATCCACTCTTTAGTTGCAGACCTTTGACATTTTGACATCAAAATTACACGTGCACTTAGGAAAGTTTTTTTTACATAATTTGATTTTTCTGTCCTTCGCAACAGTAATTTTTGGATATAAAAGTGCAGTATCATTTAAACATATCATTGGAAATGTTTCCACTAATTTGAACTTTCTGCAGCTTGCCATTTATGTATTATAAGCCATTCTGTGTTTGAGCTTGGTGTGGCCTCATCACCAATTACACGTGCCGCTACGAGGAACATTTGAACCAAATTTGAACTTTCTGTGATGTTCCAGCACTCTTTTTTTACAAGCCCAGATGGAATAGATGGACAACAGACAGATGGACAGCAACACATAATGGGGTTCTTGTGGGACGACCCTATAATGAGGAGTAACTGGATGCTGTTATACGAAACAGTATGATGGAGAATGTATTGAAAGCTGATGGTAGCCAGCTTAGAGTTAGTCTCCTAGACACAGAATCAAACAAAAAAATTAAAAAATAAAATAAAAAGATAACGGATGAGCATGAGAATTTGGAAACAAATAGTCCCAGAATCTGAAGGCAGGCCAGTGGGTACTTGAAGTCTTGTTGGTAACAGTGTCTAGGAATTTGGGGCATTATATGAGTTGGGTGTTGCTGTTGTTGCAGGAATATCTTTCGTTGATTTTGATCTTGTGCAACAGTGGTATGAGGGGGCGGCATTGGCAAAAGATGTCAGAAATTGTCGGCTTCGATATGACTCCAGATGCTGGGACAACACTGCGTAAAATGTTGAAACTGAATCTTTATCCGTTCTTGGCTCAGTTCGAGGAAGTCAGTATTGGAGCGACAAAGGTAACAACAGCGTGTTCATTGCTGTGATGTTGTTGGCCATGTATATCTGACAGGAAGTAGTAATTAGTAGTTCTATTTTGTCTGCACTAGTTACTGACTTCTGTCATTTACTGATCAGTTATTACTTCTGCTATATGGCACTGGCAGTCTAAAGGTCGATTTTTGTATTATTGAAGGTTAGTTATTGAAAATCTTTATTCACCATACAATGGTAGCATTAATACAACAGAAAAATAGATGCTAAAAAACTTAAGTAAACAAAGCAATTATGACAGTAGATATCAGTTACTGAATAGCAAAGTAATCCAAAAGACTCTGACTAGCCATAGATTTTTCAATAAATTTATCTTTTCTTTTTATCAGAATTATTATAATTTCTGTTCCATCATGGCAAAAGTTGTCCTAATCTTGACTGTTGCAAGTTAATTTATGATTATTTATTGCTATTTACGTTAAATTTTTCCAATATTTTGTTTTATTATGAACAGTATGATTAAATTTTGATGCCCTGTGCGTAATCACTAACAGCATGGTCTTGCATGGTCATTCAGGGCTTGTCAGCGACGTAGATTGCAGGAATGTAAAGGATAGCTTTCGTGGTCTAGCAGGACTGTGTTAACTGAGAAGGCTGAATTTTGACACCCCAATTGTCAGTTTTTACATGTTCTACTGAAAGTAGTAATTACACAAGATTTTATAGAATGATAATGAGCTGCCTGTTGTGGTGCATGGTTCTAAGGTGGTAATGTGGATTGACTTTGTCGGGAAGCACTGTAGCTAAAAGGTAGTCATGGTTAGTGTTAGTAAGAACTTGCTGAAACATAGTGTAATCATTCTGCATGGTGCAACTGCATGTGTAGGAATATAGTTTGGAGAAAGGTTTGAAGAAGATGCAGGACGAATGGGAAGATGTTGAGTTTAATCTGACCGAATATCGCGATACAGGCATCAGCATATTGTCATCGTGTGATGATATCCAGACAATTCTGGATGACCATATCGTCAAAACAATCACAATGAAGGGATCTTCGTTCATCAAGCCTTTTGAGAAGGAAATGAAAGAGTGGGAAGAGAAGATTATTCGAGTGCAGGAGACGATTGATGAGTGGCTGAAGATGCAAGCTCAGTGGTTATATCTCGATCCTATTTTTTCCTCCGAAGATATAATGCAGCAAATGCCGGAGGAAGGTCGAATGTTTCAGGTGGTTGACAGAAACTTCAGAGATATCATGAAAACCACTGCCAAAGATCCACACGTATGTTTATTTATTTTGTACATTTTTAGTAGCATTAAACGTACAATCGGTGTTTCTGCACTGAGAATAATGACTGTCATTTAACCACCGTTGATCTGCATTACCAAGTTGTCACGTCATCTCAGTTTTGTTTCTGTTCCATCAAACACTGTTCAAGGTCCTATTCTGTGTAAACTGCCCAAGCAACTTTCATACTTTTTGTCATTGCTTGGAACAGATGGAATGCTTTCCTGGATCAAGATATAAACCATTTGTTAGGACTACATTAATAACAATGATAAAATAAGTTTACAGAACAGTCTGTCTATACACACACACATCACATCACGTTTATTTCAGACAATAGTCCATAGAATAAAAAAAAAAATGTTAATGCTTGATAATCCTGTGTGTAAATGTTACACACTCATTTACTGACATATGGTTTATGTACAACATAGAAGTTGTACTTTGAAGACTTGTTCACGATAGTTAAAAGTTTCTTCTACAATATATCCATGCTGTATGTCAGATGTGTGGAATTCTGTATATAGGTGATTGTGGCAGCTAGTATGAGTGGTTTTCTTGAGAAAATGAAAGAGAGTAATGACTTGTTGGACAAAATCAACAAAGGATTGAATGCTTATTTGGAGAAGAAGCGATTGTTCTTTCCGAGGTATTTTATGAACAGTGAATCATCTTCATATGCTCTATCTGCAGTGCTGTTAGAGGTTTGATAATTGGATTATGAGCAGGGATTTTTTAAGACACATAGTACGCATTATTATCACACTATCTGGTGGAAAAAATTATGCATTTTTAAGACCGGCGATATGTAGTGCTACCTATTTCTGTTGTTGGTCAATGCATAGTATTATGCATTAAAAATAAAAAAGTGTAAGAAGGCATAGAGGAATAAAATGTAAAACCATTTCTCCAATTACCGTAATGTGTACCAAATGGAAACGCTCAAAAGAGTGCCAGTTGTTGAAGTAGGTCGAAGTATAGTGTGAGTGTGTAACTGATTCATATTGACTATTGACATTACAGTACACCGGTGTACATGTAAAATGACTGAATATAATGCTGTGTGTGTAAATGAACATGTTTTGGTGTCGCTAGAAGCTACCCATTTTTTATTGGCATAAGGGGTAGTGCTACCCCTTTTTTGCAGAGCATGGGGTAGCACTACCCGTTTCCTGAATGAACTAAATTAAACACTGATTATGAGCATTGTTATTGTTAAAAATGATTGATGTCTTTAACTTATCCTTTTGTGAGCTATATATGCCCATGTGTAAAGTGAGAGATTTTCTGGAGTATTGGAACAATTTTTGTCCCAGCGACTCATACGGATGAATCTGCTGTATGTGAATCCAATGGAGCATTGTTGTTGTTATTATTATTATTATTATTATTACTGCTGCTGCTGTTAACTGTTATTGTTATTGTTTAATCATTGTTATCATCATTGTGTTACCTTGTCTTTGCCAATGCCACAAGCTTCATGTTGTAACTGCTGTAAATCATTGTTTAAATCCTAAAAACTGGCTATTACTAATTTAACAAGTAGCTACTACTAATTATTATTTAAGTCACTGACAATTGTGATACAGTTTTGTTGAGGACAAGAGTCCTTTGCATAGGTTGTGACTTGAGTACAAACCAGACATTTTTCCAAGCTGCAAGCATATAACAGTTTGCTGTGGCATATGCAGTACGGTACATAATCATATTTTTCACACAAGCACAGCTTTTGTTAATCAGGTGCAGAAAAATATTTTTTATTCGGCTTTTTGTTTGAATGTGTGTGTGTTTCATTTAGATTTTTCTTCTTGTCAAACGATGAGATGTTGGAGATATTGTCGGAAACCAAAGACCCAACTCGCGTGCAGCCACATCTCAAGAAGTGTTTCGAGGGCATTAACAAGCTGGAATTTGATAAGAAGCTGGATATTCATGCCATGTTTAGCAGCGAAGGTGAAAAGGTGAAATTCAGCGAGATAATATCGACGAGTGAAGCTCGAGGTGCCGTGGAGAAATGGCTGCTGCAAGTCCAGGATATCATGCTGATGTCTGTGCGTGAAGTTGTAATTGCAGCAAGAGAGGTATGCCTACTTAGTTACCCGTGCTGACTCGGTGGCGTTGGTAGGATGTTCAAGTCAATCTGTTTGTCTGTTTGTGTATTTGTATGTATGGAGCATAACTCAAAAACGAATGATCCCAGTGTTTGAACTTGGTGTCGAGAATGACCTTTGGATATCCTAGAAATGATATGGTTTTGGGATTTCAAGGTCACACTCACAGGTTAGGGTTAGGGTTAAGACAACAGCAATACGTCATGGGTTTTAACTGTATGAGTGCCTTCTAGTTTATTATAGGTTTTAGTCCTGTCATTTTCACATACACATCGTGTGTAATTGAACATGAAATAGTGTTGAAATAGTTGTGATGGTGTCTGAGACTAAAATTGCATCTGATTTTCTAAGTAATTGTGACATGCACATTTTGTCAAATGTCTTTGACATCTTGTTTTAATGTTAGTAGCTGTTTATCGATAATTGGTTGGTTTTGATATCAGTTTTATATTATGTGGCTTAACAGGCATATGCACTTGAGGCACGAGAGGACTGGGTGAAGGACTGGCCGGGACAGGTTGTACTGTGCATCTCACAAGTGTACTGGACTGCTGAAGTGCAGGTGTCAATCGGTGACAAGGGAAAAGGTCTGAAGATGTACTGGGAAGTGCTGAGAAGCCAGCTGCTAAACATCGTGGCACTGGTCCGAGGACAGCTGACCAAGCAGCAGCGGATCACTCTCGGAGCATTGGTAGTCATTGACGTGCATGCCAGAGACGTAGTGCAGGACATGATAGACAAAAAAGTTGAGTCAGACATTGACTTCAACTGGCTGGCACAGCTGCGCTACTACTGGGAGGCCGATGACGTTTACGTTCGCATTGTCAATGCTCGTGTTCGCTATGCATATGAATATCTTGGAAATACGCCGCGGTGTGTATGTCATATAGAATTTTTGCCTGTTGACACAGTTGACAAGTTTATAAAAGGATGCTGTTGTTGGCGATATTGTTACGAACACGTTAACTTTGGCCCCACTCACTAATCAGCTCGGCAGATCTGAGTGTTTACCTCTGCTGGTTTTGAAGCATATATGGATAATTGTTTCTGTAACTGTAAGGCAAAGTCCCCGATAGCTAGTAGGCCCTCTCACAGCCCACAGTTCAAGGGAGCAGGCACTGATCTCCTGTTTCAATAGTCTTGAGCCAGCAGCGAGCATACACTCCAGCCTTGCAGCTAGGAGCACTCAATGACGTGACAGTAGACCACATATCTCCCGCACCATCTGCCATCTGACTGCACAATCCACTTTTTACATGGATTACTACTTATTTATTGACCCTGCAAGGTTTAATATGAATATTCTGATTGGTAATAACCCCACTGACTTGAGTATTATCCATGTTTCTGAATATTCAGATTGGTGATAACAAGCAAAAGCAAGCAAGCAAACTGGTTTTATTAGTATCAAAACAACATACAGTGATAATCATCAAATATAAGATTTTATGAGATGCTAAATGGAGAAGCTGATAGAAGAGAGTCGTGCTGTCTGTTAGAACTTAGCCACCCCAACATAGAATAATTGCAGTTTGAAAATGAGCAAGGATAGAAACACAAAAGACATATTAACTAATATAAAACCATAGCACAAATGTAAAATATAACAGAGATAACCAAGAAATATACTGGTATGAGAAAATATAATAAATGTATAGTAAATATCTAATAAGTACTGTTTTAGTGTGTTTTTAAATGGACTGATGGCAATTTTTTAATTTCGGATGGTAATTTATTGCACACAAAAGGACCTTGATATTTAATACTTCTTTGTCTTACTTTAGTTCTAGTAGATGGCATTGCAAAATCAGATACTGAACCACGGGTAGCATAATGATTAATGATGAATGGAACTAATGTGGGTAAAATAACTATTAAATATAGATGGTAATTTGAAAGTACATGTAGTAAATTTCATATCATATCATATCAAGACGTGGCAGCTTACAACATAAACATAGCAGTGACTTGAGTGTTATTTATATTTGTGAATATTCAGATTGGTGATAACCCCGCTGACTGATCGATGCTATCGCACATTGATGGGTGCTTTCCATCTGCATCTGAATGGGGCTCCAGAAGGTCCTGCTGGAACTGGAAAAACTGAAACAACAAAAGATCTTGCAAAAGCTCTAGCTGTGCAGTGTGTCGTGTTCAACTGTTCTGATGGGCTCGACTACATTGCTATGGGCAAAGTATGCAGTTTGATTGAGTCTTGTCTTCTGTGTCTAGTCTCACATTCAGAGTAGGTTTTGTATAGTAATAGTATACTTCGTTTCATTTTCTTAAGACTGCTGTAGCAAAGTACGTTGTAAATTGTTAAGTACTTCTGATTATTTTTGCTGAAGCAAGTCGTAGAATGACTGATATATTTCATAGGATCATCCTATTTCAGCATCTGTTTGAAAATTGTATGTAGTTTTTGCTGTCTGAGTGTTAACTGGCAGTGTATGAGACTGAGCAGTGTTAAAGGCACCCACTGCACCTTATGTGTGTCGCTACACTACCTTGTGAAATACGAAAGATCAAAAATAGCAAAAATCTGACATATTTAACACAATAACAACAGTTTTTTTAATATTCACAAACTTAACACATTCAAGTTATCATATGCGTGCCATTGAGTCAAAGCAATGGATGAAATGTCCTCCTTTGGCACGAATACATGCATGCAGACGTTTGTGCCACTCATCAATTGCATCATCGATGACGTTTTGTCCCCAGCCATGCCACACATCTATAAGACGCTGCTTCAGTTCGTCCAGGTCATGAACTTTTGTCTGGTAGACCCGCAGCTGCATTTCGCCCCGTATTTATAATGATATCGTATAATGATATCTTGTAGTCCACTGGGTTAAAATCTTGACTGTTGGGGGCCACAGTTCTGGTACAATGAACTGTCTCCCGTTGAAGAAGTTTGATTGTGTCGCGTGCGCTGGAGCACTGTCTTGCTGCAAGATGAAGAAGTCTCCCGAGATCTTTTGCACGACAGGCAGTGGCTGTTGAGTGAGAAGCACATCACGATGTGCCATTGATCTTCACTGCAGGATCGACGAATATCAGCTGCGTTTGCCACAACTTTGACACACTGACGGACATCATTAGCGACTTGCTGAAAGTCAAGCATGTGCTCTGATGCAGTCTCTCTCTTTTTTAATATTTACAATTAAACAACTGACAACAGTCGTCTGCTGATGTTTACAGAAACTGGAAATGGTAATCATTGGTAAACCGTAGAATATGAATTCATTAACTCAGTAAAAAATCGGATTCTGATGGCAGTTTTGTGATATCTGTGACCAAAAAATTACAGAATTTGAAAATTTAAGTTTTGTAAGGCTGCTGCTTTAAGATGCAGTAGGAAATATAACACAGTTTTTCTGCAAATTTCTTGCTGAGTCCAGCAGTGACAGAATTTTTAAAATCGGTCAGCATTTTCTAAAGTTATGCCTAAGAATAGGAGCAACTCCTTTTTTGACTCGCGGTGTATATGAGCTGTATTCTTACTTGTATATGGTAACTTTCCATTCAGCTGTGCAGTGATCACTTTTGCGTTGTTGTATTGTGCAGTTTTTCAAGGGTCTCGCATCAGCTGGAGCATGGGCGTGTTTTGATGAATTTAATCGTATTGAACTGGAAGTTCTGTCAGTTGTTGCACAGCAGGTTTGATATCTGGTCTTAGCTTTGCTGCAGTAAAGTTTGTAAATGCATAATGCATTTATTGTAGCACACTCAATGTTTTATATTTACTCCTAAACATTCTGGGTATTATGTACTTGTACCTCCTTATCCAGGTAGCAAATTGTTACCCAGGTAATGGTTAGTTTTAGGGTACATTGGTATCATGATACCCATTCCGTGCATTGTAACACTTTATAGAAATTTTGAACATACATTGCGAAATATTTTGAAGTGAACTTTGATATTTAATTTTTAATATTTAATTATGTTATTATCATATCTTTTGGGATATGAAGATGCTTGCTTGCTTTCTTGTTTGGTATTAAATAATTTAGTATATTATATGGGCATATTTTTAGTTTATAGTATTTTGATGACTACACTGTCTGCAGCATTGAGAGTAAAACTGACAGTTGCACTAGTGACAGAATAACCACTGTCTACAGCAGTGAAACACAGTGTCCGTTGTTTTGTTTTAGAATGGTTATATGTATTTATGTGTGTGCATGTACATATGTATGTATGCATGTCTTTGCCGTTTTCTTGTTTTACATGAGCTAGCCAATTGGGTTTGAAGCAGCTTTTATTCAGGCTAGATGCCTTTCCTGACTTCCAACATGTAGTGTCAAGGCACTGAAGGTTACTTTTTAAATTTTTATTTTTTGAACAGTGCATTTATGCTGTTGCATGCAATGCATATCTGCAGATTCTTTGCATAATCCGTGCAGTTCAAGCCCACTTGGAGATATTTGAATTTGAAGGCACTGAGCTGCTTCTGAACCCAATGTGTTACGTATGTATCACAATGAATCCAGGTTATGCTGGACGATCAGAACTGCCCGACAACTTGAAGGTTTGAATCCATTCCATACATGTGCATAATTGAAGATTCGTAGCCAGTGCTCATTCCAGCTATATTTCTCTTAGAATACAACTGTTGTTTCTCTTGAAATTAGGTACATATATTGAACGTGACTGCATAAAGAGAATGAAGTAAACTATTGACATATTACTACTGCAGGCTTGACGATGCAGAGAGCACAGTTTGGGCAGTTTTTAATGCACTGATGTTCCCATTCAGTCGTTTGACTGATACCAGTCATTATAAATAGTAACAGTATATCAGTGTGAAGTGTCTAAGTGATTTAATCTAAAGTAATTGAAACAACATTTCTTTAAGTAAGTAAGTAAGTAAATGATTTATATAGCACCGAAGTCTCGAGGAGAATCGGGGCGCATTGGTGACAGGTAGCTAGGAGGACGGATAGGCTGATCTAAAACAGAATGTCTTTAAACGGTTTCTAAATGTGGAAAAGGACTTTGACTGGCGAACTTCAAGTGATAAAGTGTTCCAATTTTTCGGTACAGAAATACGGAAAGCGCGTGAGCCAAAGGAAAGGTTGTGACGTTTGTTACATTTAATGCCGTAGGAATATTGAAAATGATCACAGCTTTGTGTCCAGGCACAGACCAGAAATGAATTGTGTGTTTCTGCATTCAGCATCAGCTTCAAGAGACTGACATATTTATCTGGTGCAACATGTTGTGTATTCAGTGTGTTGAAAACTTCTTTATTGCACAGTATGACGATACATAGTTCTGTAGTGTTTACTGCAGCATATGGAAGGAACAGTCCTGGCTCATTAGTAGAGGTGATGTACGTGGTTGCCTCGGATGGCTTCCTGTAGTAACCGGTGTGAGTTATTGGTAGCATTAAAAATGGGCAAAATTGCTCCAGTGCTCCAGACAAAGACCGACCTTATAGATTGGCAGGTCTTAGCCTTCAGACTGTGAAATGCACAATGACTGCACAAGTTTGCAGCGTGTGATAACAACTATAAACTGTGACAAATATAAAAACTGATGACGTTACTACTACTACAGGTTTTTGTTTAACTGGCCTATTATTCTGATGTTATTCAGGTTGGGCCTGGTCTCCACAGGCATATTTATAAGGGGTGCCATTGTGTGTGCCTCTGTTTCATATGAGGGGAAAATTTAGGCTTAGCACCAGAAAACATTAAGATATCTTGCATTACAGGCAATATCAGGCCTGCAGGTGACACACGTGTGGGCCGTGAAGAGGGGCCATTGACAACTGCTGGTGCAGATCTTGTTGTAGGCCGGATGCCGTTCCTGATGCTTAGCTGTCAGTGTAGAAGCAGTATAGAACTGTCAGTGTAATTTACAGCGAATTCTGCTTGATTTGATGTTTAATGTTGTTAACGTAGGTGTTGTTTCGCACTGTGGCAATGATGGTTCCTGATTATGCAATGATTGCCGAAATTAGTCTGTACTCGTTTGGTTTCACCGATGCCCGCAATCTGGCGGTCAAGATCGTCACAACGTACAGACTCTGTTCTGAACAATTGAGTTCACAGTTTCACTACGACTACGGCATGAGAGCCGTGAAAAGTGTCCTTTCAGCTGCTGGAAATATTAAACTGAAATACCCCGATGAAAATGAGAACATACTGGTAACGAGCTGTTTATTGCAGTTTGTTTATTACATAATTATTGTTATTGCTGTTGTATTTACTAAACGTATTTGCTGCTACTGCATTACCTGTCCTTCTGTCTGTCTCTACAAAGTGAGTGACTGAGGTAGGCTTCTAACTGTGCAGTGCTGAGGTCGTGTTCATTTGGACCCGGTGCACATTTCTGTGGTTGGCGTTACTGCTATGCTACCAGCCACCAGGACAGGCCTTATTGTTTCATATGTATGTTTGTTATTTAAAACAATTTGTTTCACATTAAGGCTGCAAATTTGAGTTATTAATTGATTGATAGTTAAGAATTTTTATCAGTGAAAGGTTTGTAATCGATAACTATGCTATCAACAGAGACATGAGAAAAAGACACTAGCTAATAACGAAGAACAGGTTATATAAAGGGTTTTGTACTTCATAAGTAATCTGAGTAATGCTTAGCTGAATTAGTTATATAACGATAGAAGATGAGTGCCATCATTTGCCATACAAAAGCTCTATACCGGTATTGAGTGTATGTCTAAAAATTCTTCATTTGATGACGTACAACAGGGAAACAACTGTCTATTGTTTTGTCATTTAGATGCTGAGGTCGATAATGGATGTGAATGTGCCAAAGTTTTTGTCACACGACATTCCGCTATTTCTCGGCATCATTTCGGATCTGTTCCCCGGCATTAGTCTGCCGGACGCCGACTACTCGTTATTCCTAGATGCTGTGGCTGATGTCTGCCGGAACACCAACCTGCAGAACGTTGATTTCTTCAATGAGAAAGTGATACAGATGTACGAGATGATGATCGTCAGGCACGGGTCAGTTGCAGCTGATTGATGATACGTTTTTTCTCTTTTCTGGTTACACGACTCTTTTGTGGTGCACCTTGCAAGTTATATGTGAGACAATGCGTAAATGTAGTAAAAAGTGTATTTTGAGCATCAGAGACTGAATGCTGTTATGCTAAAACGTGCATGTCTACACGTATCATCATCATTATGGTGCATTAGTTTTATGTTAATAATGCTATATGAATATAGATGTATTCCGTAAGTCAAGTTGATAAACATAAAAAGCTAGGCTAAAATAATGAATTTTCAGCCAATCAAAACACATTTATTATTAGCATTATTTGTCACGGGTGAATTGGGCCCCTGGAATTTGAAACATTTTACCCAATTACCTAAAAGACTCAGAGCTCTCTATAAACATCTTTCAACGTTACCTTTGATGACATATTGCTGTGTGCATGTGAGTGTGTAAAGACTGGCTTCATTCTACAGAAGACAGCAACTGTGCTATACCTCAAACGTAGTCTTATCTTGGTGACAAAATCTTCACTGTTGTAAGACCACGTTTGTGGAACAGTCTACCATTCCATGCTGTACCCTGTTCAGACATTAGGTTAACTGAATTTAGACAATTGCTATAAACTCATTTATTCCCAGTGCGATGCATTAGTGGGATTTCTTTTCAGTGCACCATGTAGAAATGTTTTACTTACTTGTTTACTTACTTACTTACTTATATACTGTAGCAAGTTTTTAGCGTTAGTTTTCACTGATGCACGTGTGTTTAGATTTATGTTGGTTGGTGAGCCATTTGGCGGCAAGACGAGCGTGATACATACAATGGCTGATGCAATGACGCAGCTGAATGCTGATGGTCATACTGACTATGAGAAGGTCATTTATATCACGATCAATCCTAAGTCTATCACCATGGGACAGCTCTATGGACAGTTTGATGCTATTTCACATGAGGTGAGTTGTCAGTGTCAGTCTGTACGAATAAAACTTTCGTAGAATGGGAAATTAGTTTTGTATTATGCCTGTCTGATCTGTTTTTGTTTGTGTGTCTGTCTGTCTGTCTGTCTGTCTGTCTGCACAATAGAACCAAATGGCTGAAACTACAATCACCAAACTTGCCACAGGGATAGTCCATCATGAGTCCTCACTAGCTATTAGTATTAGGTCAGAAGGTCGTGGTCACAGGGTCGCAAAGTGTAAAAACATATTGAAGGCGACTGATTGGCCAGTTTGCACTCTGATGAGTGGCCAGCATCTAGTTAGCGTAGAGATCGCCCAGTCCACAGACGGCAACTTGCTGCGTTCTGTAGAATGAAGCAGTGTTTACAGCCTTCTGCACAGCAAGAGTCACTAGGATGTAACAGCTAATAGTTTTGAGGTTTCAGTTTTTTTGATATTATTTACAGCTCCTGTCTAGTTTTGCATCGGCGTGGGTAGGATGTTTGCCTTCATCTGTTTGTCTGTTTGTCTGTCTGTCTGTTTGACTGCGGCTTAACTGAAAAAAGAATGATCCCAAAGTGTTCAAACTTGGTATATGGAATGACCTGGAGATATCCTAGAAATGGCTTGGTTTTGGGGTTGAAAGGTCAAAGGTCAAGGTCACAGGGTCAATAAGTGCATTTTCACACTAATGACTATTACACCTATGTTAATGCACATTTGACTGACAACAGCAATACGGCATGGGTTTGAACTCTATGAGTGCCTTCTAGTTTTTGGTTTCTTTCATACAACAAACTAAGCTGGCTAGACTGTATTTTGACACAACGAGCTCGTACTATATCATGTATTGATAATGTGCAGTGGTCAGATGGAGTAACAGCGAACACATTCCGTGAGTTTGCAATGACTGACACGCCCGACAGGAAGTGGGTGATTTTTGACGGCCCAATTGACGCCGTGTGGATCGAGAACATGAACACAGTGCTTGACGACAACAAGAAATTGTGTCTGATGAGCGGCGAAGTGATACAGATGACTGCAGTCATGAGCCTCATCTTTGAAACTATGGATCTCTCACAAGCCTCAGTACGTTTCCCACTGCCCACTAATACTTTTGAGTTGTTAAATCATGCAAACTTTGCACTTGGATGCAGACACAGCACGTGTAATGTATATTAATGTTTATGCAATGCCCACATAGTCCATTAAAGGGCAAAATCTGTGCGATTTATTAGAGATTAAAGTTATATACTTTTAATATTACTCTTGACATGTGTACTAGCATCGTCTGCCTAGATGGCTTAGTGGGCTAAACCGCTAGCCAGTGCACGCTGTCGTGGCCAGTTGCCGGAGCTCCTGGGTTCAATTCCCAGCTGGGCCGGACAATCTGTATCACGTTTCTTCAGCGTGCACGCTTTGAGATTAAATTCTCGGGCAGACA
>Ga0209145_1000125_pt1 | contig 14299 bp, 8 predicted proteins | sample WorMetfiPIANOSA2_FD_187396 | JGI IMG/M metagenome (GOLD analysis project Ga0209145, IMG submission 187396) | Marine gutless worms symbiont microbial communities from Max Planck institute for Marine Microbiology, Germany - Olavius filocauda... | ecosystem: Host-associated > Annelida > Digestive... | reverse complement strand
CGGTATGCCGTATGACCCGATCCAAGGTCAAGGTCACGAGACCTTTTCTTTTTCAAAATCTATCTCGTCAACCATTTTCAATGTGAGCTGGCAAATGACCACTGATTCTGAAACTACGGAACAATATCTAACTTTTGTACGGAGCAGATTTGAGATCTGTCCTAGTTTTTTGTGTCACGTGACTACGAACTTGGGTGACATTGATTCAGTTTGCAAATGCTTTTTCAGTTACATTCGCTAGGTGGCGGCGGCGTTTGGAGTCGACCCTCAGTCCCGTACGGGGCTAATTTTTATTATCTGCCATTGATCATGTTCAAGCACATACAATACTGTGTGTTTGTATTATGGAAAACCATCCACGCATGATTGTCTTAAACACCTTATTGACAGCAACTGACAAACAGTAATTTTCTGTATTACCTGGTAAATGTAATGTGAAAAAAATAATAGTCTTCCTATCTTCAGCCAACTAATTTTACCTGCTGTCTGTAATCTAGTAACGCTCCTTGGTTTAAGTGAACAAAATGGATTCAGTAGGCATTAATGGCTGGCTGTCTTCTATATAACAAAGAATGCAATATCACAACAAACTGCTATTAAACGACTGTAAACTGTCTGTCAGCAGTGGACAAATTAAAACCTGCAGACTAGACTAACATGTATGCATACATGTATCTACAGAGTATACGATGTAAAATGATAAAATGTAATAAAACGATAAAATATAACAAGTCTACATCTCCACAATCTGTAGTTTGCTTTACAAATAAATTAGAAGAAAAACTACTGACACAAAATGTATAAAACATGCAAATTACACATACACTGCATAGTTGAGAACAGGCAAGTTAAGTAATATAGATAGATAGCTGCTTAATTTTTGTGAACTCTACATGGACATTTGAGCAGTGGTTATTTGATACATTACCCAGTATTGTCAAAATAAAAACTAGCCACAACTTGTTGGCATAAACAATGCATTCGTTATGTCTATTCAGTATGAAGAATTCGGGAAAAGATAATATTTGCATTGTGATGCTGGCTACGCAGTGCAGTACTTAACTTGCCCCAAATGACTAATTAATATATTCAGAGAGTATTGATTTGGTACACATTATGCTGCAGCAACAATGCAGCTTGGCACAGCACATTTCACTACTTGCTAGACGCTGGTTTCACTTTTGAGTTTCAACAGTTTGCTCTGTTGTCGTACCCACACGTCCGCTGTACTAGTGTCTGAAACGTCCAGAGATGTTTCACTGACTTCATTGTCTTTGCAGTTCGATTTGCGTGCAGCACAAGAATTTCGTGGAATACTGGCACAATAGTTTTTGTTGATAAAAGCTCGTGCTGTCCCCCCAGTATTAGGACTGTGCATTCTGTGACCTTCTGTTACCACATCTTTCTCAGAGTTATTTTCTGAGTCGGTCAGATGAAGGCAGTTGGTGTCCTTGACAGAATGCAGCTCCAAGTTATTAGAGTTGTAACTTGTTGGCTGTTCAGTTGTGTCTCTGGACAGTGAGTTCGGTGCTGCTGATTCTGCACTAGCACACAATTCAGACTCTGTAGCTAACAACAGTTTACCGTCTTTTGCACTAGTCTGCAAATTACCAGAATTTCGTTTGTCAGACTGTTCCACTGCAGAAACTACCATCACTGAAGTGTCAGACAAAGGCTTCTGTTCACAGTTATCGGCATTTGAATGAGCAGTGCCTACACCACTACTGGTAAAACTAAGTGTTCTTGCATGGTCATCAGTGCCAGATCCACGAGGGTTTGTCGCTGACAGTAACGGTTGCTGTTCATCTGGCAGTTGAATTACGTGTTTTGGGACACTCTCAACAGCTGCTGTCACCACTTTCTGATGAACATCATTGACAGCAGATTTCACATTTCCATTTCCATTGGGAGTAGTATTGTCACTGGTGCCGTCAGGCTTTGAATCGTCACCAAAGTGGTGCAGCTGAGCTTCATTGTGGTAGAGATTTGCCATGGCACGCTTCTTTCGGCTGCGTTCCCAGTACTTTCGGGCAACACCATTCTGTCGTGAGTTGTAGAACGTCATGCATTCTGGAACGGTGACAACCGGTGCAGTAAACTGTGAGGTATTAATTTTGGTGGAGGTACCATGATCAGTATCGGAGTGGATGGATTTTGCTGCTACGGACAGAGATTCTGCTGCAAGTACTGCAGACGACTCATCTACGCCATGGCTGTCAGAAACTGCCGACCCATTCTCGTACAGCTTTCCACTCTCATGTGACGTGTTGCCATTTGTAGCTCTGACATATCGCCAGCGACTTGATTCACTGGAAGACGACTGTTTCCACCAAAAGCAACCTGACTGGACGTCGCTGCGACATATACAGTAATACATAACAAAGAACAGACCCAGGCTGACAGTCAATATTGCATAGGAACACTGGTACACAATAGTGTCATGTGCAAACATAAATGGAGGCACAACAACAAATGCGGCAGACATCCACATCAAACAGAACAGGATCAACAAGAAGATGATTGCAAACAACTGCACTGATGGACGATACACAGGATCAAGTTCACCGACTTGTCGATCTGCAGTAGGAGCAGGAGAATCGGACTGCATTGATCGATAATCTGGCTGATTCTGACCAGAAGACAGCACTTCGATCTCATTATCGTGTGTTTCCTCGGTGTCTGGGTCATCATAAGGATGTCTGTGCAGTGACGATGTATGAACAGGCTCTCGTAAAAGGCAACAGATTCGGAACACAATCAAGCTGTTTATAAAGAGAAGAACTCCAGCTGGAACAAAGCAAGTCAGTACTGCTGCTTCCAATGTCAGGAAACAACTATACACACAAATTGCACAAAATGTCAACAAGCTCACCAATTTGCATAACATAACTAACACAAGTTTCTAAATCAAATAACATTTAGTCGAACAGGTAACAGTTAGAGGCTAATATAAACAACACTGTATTACGATAATTGGCATGGTCAGTTTTTGTCAATGAAATGAGCTACTTGAGCTACATGCACAGATGGTGAGACTGCCTATTACGATTACGACAATAATACAGTTGCTGTAATACTGTAAAACCCTTAATTTTGGCAGTCATAATTTTCGTGATTCGATCAATTACATTACCCTTAATTTTCACGTTTTTTGCTTGCTAGACTAAGTAATACACTAAAATAGTGTGACTGACCCTGTAATTTTGCGACATCACTAAGGTTATGAAATTTGCAAAATAAAGTGCATGTGAAAAATATGGTTTTACGGTAACTGGAAGGCAGTCATAGAGTTCGAACTTACGCTGAATTGCTGTTGTCAGTCAAATGTACATCAACATAGGCGTAATAGTCATTAGTGTGAAAAATGTACTTATTACCCCTGTGACCTTGACCTTTAACCTTTCAACCCCCAAATCACATCACATCTAGGATATCCCAAGGTCATTTCCTGTACCAAGTTTGAACACTTTGGGATCATTCATTTTTGAGTTATGCTGTGGACAAACAGACAGACAAACAAACAGGCAGACACGAACATCCGACTGACTTTTGGCATGGATAATAACAGCTTGCAATAATGGTATAAGTTGTATCCTCTTCAGTAATACTACTGTAAAACACTTATTTTTCGCTGCATCTTAATTTCGCATTTTTGAAGTTTAGAAAATTTGCGACATTTTAATTTCGCGTTTTTGCTGCTTCCCAGTTCACCGCTGAACTTCTTACTCTCTGCGCTTTTTCGATACGGCATTAACACGCCCAACCTCATCGTTTGCAGATGCAACATCTGCACGCTTTTCAATAGTTTTTTTTTTCATTATCAGGGTCTGGCAGACCCAAAACTTTATCTTTTTTCAACCAGCTAAGATTGTTTACATTTACAATGAGAATTTTGGTATTCTATGCAGATGAGATTTTGGTGATGGGCGTAGTTTAAGTTTGCGGGTATTTAATTTCGCGATTTTACTCGATACGCGAAATTCGCGAAAATTAAGTGCACGCGAAAATTTAGTGTTTACATACTAAGCACATGAACTATGAACTGAAAAGCATGGAATAAATGACTGCATCAATTTGCTTTAAAAAGTACACTACATGGGATGCAGACTTACTAGTGTTCTTGGGCATAGTTGGTCCAGTTGATGGTACCACTAATGCCACACAGAATAACTGCAACGCCCCAGCCCAGCAGGTAACTTGTTAGTACAGGCTTTGGCCTTGGTGGTTCTCCGAGTGTCTCGTCTGTTACTGGGCAAGGTCTCTGCATTTTCGCAAGTTTGTTGTACAGCTTACTGTAAACAGCAATGCAAAGAGCAAAAGTCACAAACACATAACAAAACAGTCAATGAATGATAGAAAACAAAAGGTTTACAAATGTGCAAATGCCTGAACTAAACAGTGTCTGCCCATCATCACTGTAATCATGACTGGTTTGTGATTTCTCGAGAAGAATGCTAAAGACATCACGGAGTGTCGGCCTAGTGGCATAATAAAAAGAATGTTTACATAGGACTGCAGGATCTGTTGCAGTGCTCTGAACTGACTAGGCCAGTGTGCCAGCAGTCTTGGTACTATTATGCCGAAGTCACCATTATTTTCTTCCCTAGAAGTGGCCATGACCATTGCCAGTACGTATTGGGCCTACCCACCGATGGATGACTAGGCTGAGTTCACGAATCTATGTTGATGGAGTGTAACTAATGACGAGTGCAATGCTGATACCAATAAGCCAAATTGTCACACAGTACACAGGCTTGATGTCAATATAACATGACATCAGTATTATTACATTATTTTCTCATAAACATGCGAGATCACATTGCAAAGCCTGAGCAATCAACAGCTGTGTGGAGACCATATATCATTCTTGTTACAAGTTGCAAAGCTGTTAGCCGTATAAAACAAACAAAAGTAAATACAACAAATAATATTCAATCACCACACCGCGTTAACTGAGGTGTCTCGTTTACATTCACTTCACATTTATACTTGCAGTCTCCAGAACAGTTTGGCTTAACACTCGATGATCTGAAAGAATTCGCAGGAAAAACTCACTAGTTGATGACGGTGATCCACAAGAGAATGCTCAGTGACAAGTAGTGAAAGGTGATGCCAATGACACGGCATGCAATGACAGGCACAGTCACACGGACGCCAACCGTGTACAGAACGCACAGCAGTAACGTGGCAATGCACAAGTTGACTACAGCATGCTGCAACTTTTTTGACATCTCAATCTGCCTACAAAGACAACAACAGTACATTCGTCAGATGAACTTTCGAAATGACTTGTGTCATGAGTTACTATCATCAACATCATCACCATTAGTATATAAGTAATTAAGAAATTTATATTATAAAGAATTATTATAAGAATATTTATGTACAGCACCAGAAAAAAAACAATAGTCACTATGTGCCGCAGTATATATCTGCAGTATATATCTGCTTAACAAACATCAACTCTGAACCTGCAGTTAAAAATTACACACGTGCTGATACAAGAAACAAAATTTGCATGCTACATAAGCGACAAATTAAACGACCCGACTGCATACAGTGCATGTGGTACATACTTCTGGTGAACTGCATAGACGACAATGACGACCAGTAGACAGATAACCAGAAATCCGGATCCTCCATAGATAATAACGCTGATTGTGCTCCACAAGTGAAGCAAGGTCTCAAGTGCAGTCAGTGGCGGTGGATCAGTCTGTGCAACACAAACAAACACAACATCTTTTTAACAGCCATTGCCAGGTTTACCTGGTTAGTTGCTGATGTTAAACATCAATTTATAAAGCGCACTGATTGGCGACCTCAACTTGCTGGTCTGCTAGCATGTAACAGCCTGCTGTTTGTTCACCCACTACGTCATTCAATACCTTCCAAAAAAGACCTGAAATCGCATCTCATCAGTCTTACCGACCATGACAATGTGCACACTGACTGTGCTAGTGCTCTTGCTGCAGTTTGTAAAGCTTACTGCACTTTATAAATTGTCATATTAACATTACATTACAAACATAATGCAATAAATACACTCAGTTTGTGAATAAACTAAAGCAGTCTTCAACAAAGAATGAAAACTGACAGTATCCAGGAGGTCATTGGGAAGTGCATTCCAGGCCATCTCGCCAACAACAGAGAAAGCCTAATGGATATTAATATTATCACCCAAAGGTTTCCAAGTAAACCTTATAAAACTGCTTAACAAAACTTTACACCCTTCCTGGTGCCCAACCAACAACATCAGTGCACAAAGGGCATTCTGTTAAACTATAAACAGAAACAAAGAGTTATTTCACTCATAAAAAAACCAAAAAAAAGTTTTACATTAATTCTGACATTTAGTACAAAAGATATCAATCCACAAGCCAGTAAATTAACTAGATCACAATCACATGTTAATTCAAAACATCACAGCCAGGCAGCACGCTGCATCATACCAGTAAGACTGCATAGCCAGCTAGACGTTTGCAGTTGAAAGTGATCAGCGAACTGTCAAGAACATCATAGAAAGAACAGCCATCTGACTTCCACGCACCAAATCCACCTACAACAGATTTCATTCCAGACCATTATGTGTCAATATTGAATATGTACATAATCACTAATTACTAAGCTTTATCTACACTTGTGCACTCACTTGACTGATTAAAACATCAGTAATTTTGTCACAAGTACAACAGTGCAATAATTTCTATAAAACAAACTACGGGATATAAAACATGCACGTATCTCAGCCAAGGAATATATTTTAGTTCACAATGTTAAACTGGTGCACAAGACAGAAATCAGACTCATTACTAAAATCATCGGCATTATAGTGCTAACACCTAGTGAACAGTAGTAAATTAGTGCTAGCATGTTGTTTACATTGGGGCTCTAGTGCTATCAGTGCTCTTGTATTCAGCGGACTCGTGGATGATTACGACAACTAACATGGATTGGCTGGAGGCATTCCATGTGAAATGGCAGCACCAAATATTATGCATCAGTTGGCGGACCACATCACGAACACCGTGGTCTACAAGGTTTTGCCACTCGCCACTGTCAGTCTCTCCTTGGGCATATTATGCAACTTGTTCATGGTGTACTTGCTCATGACATCGTGAAATTGCAGGTCGACCTGGCATCTAGACGCCCTCCTAGCTACGATTTGAAGCGCTGCACTGGCCGACCCCGTAACAGATGGATCAGCCAGCTACGCACGGACACATAATCCCAGCCGATCTGTGGAGGAGTGCTGTGCAATAGGATCACGGAAGAGCGACACAATGGCCCTTGCTGGCTACGTGCTGATGTTGTTTACACTGCAAGTGGGAACTCACAATTCTAAAGAAAGTGAAAAAATACTGGATCAACTGACAAATTTAATGGGTTTGTCTCTGGGCCATGTCAAGTTTCATGAAAATCGGCTGACAATTTTCCGAGTAATCTTGTTAACATACAGACATACAAAAACAACCAACCAACAAAGTGACACTCACTGGCAGAATAATAAAACACTGGACCAATTTCACTGACCATAAGCAGCAGAGTCCCAGTATACAGGCGTTGTGATTTTACCGAAGGCACTTGAAGGCAGAAGCAGCTGAACAGTGATGTGACCAGTGTTGTTACCCGCTTTGTCCACATTCAGTCCAGCTACAGCAAACACATTCAACCCCTGTCAATCTGCTGTACGCTTAATACATGCACTATGTTTCACAATGGTTGCTGCAATGGAAACAAGAGTGCCCCCTGCCGCAAGATGCACCGGCACTATATCTCTCGGCCTCACCAACCAGCGGGCATCAGGTGGCTGCACTGCAGTGCTGAACTATGGCTACCACGCCTTACTGTGGTGCTTCGCATACTAGCTAACAATGCATATCGGTTGGGCGTACATATGGTGAACCCACATTTTCTCACCTTACCGATCTCTACCCCCAATAGAACCACAGAACCCAAATGCAAACTCACGCTGGCCAAGAGTCTCGAGAGTGCCCATAAAAAATTGAAGCACATCGCTCCAGTATTTTTCGAGTTATCATGTAAACAGTAAAAGTGTTACATACATGCATACGGAAGTATGGATGCACATACATATGGAACTGTGCACCACTATATCCCCAGCCTCGCCTACTGGCAGCACGGGATAACTAAATAATCATTTTGCCATCCACATCATCAAACAACCGTAAACAGAACACAAGACTGTCCGAATTCTGCACATGAAATCCTATGACTGAAATTATTAAACAGAACTGAGTAGATGCATCAACCAAGCATTCTCAGTCTCAAAGTTCTAACGTAAAAGAGTAATGTACAATAAGATCAACAAATTGACACAGAAACTCGATTTACTGACCAATCTTGCCAGCTATCACCGGCGTCGACACCTCGTGGTAGTCGGATGAGGCATTCAATAGAGGAAAGAGTATGGCATTCTTGTAAACAATGAACATCATTCTGTACCCATCAGGATTCATACAGTCTGGCTGCACACAATTGGCTGTCCGTAAGAAGTCAGCCATAATCTGTACTGTGGCTTCTCGCTTCTGCAACCAACAGAATTAAAGCCATAATATTTAGCACTTTAAGACTGCAACGAACTACTCAAAGACACAAGATGAAGATTTCACATAAAGTGTTGCTTCTATACCAGGTGCAAGCACATGACATGGACCTAAATCCTAGCCCCAAGTTACCAATAAAATTGCTAAGTTTCCGAAAGTGTTAAGAATCAAATGGCTTAAAAATGCTTTCAAGTTACTTCGCAAAAAGACATCAGATTGCACAATTTTGCACCAAAATTTTAAAAATTTCTTGAGTGTGATCCCAGTACCATGTACCAGTACTGTAAGACGTCATATCTGTCCTGTACTCTCCCTCAGGTTTGCACCCAAAAAATTTTTTTATCAGATCTGCTCCAAAAAAGGCTGAGCATGTCCCTACATATGACAAATTCAAAACAATTTGATACTTTGGAATCATATAGCCATGTAGTAAACTAATGAGAGAAGTTCTGAATGACTCAACATGACTAGCATACATCACTTGCAGAAAATCGGCCACAAAGACAACTCTCACCTTGTCATCAGTCTGGACATCACTGTCATCTATATCATTTGTATCATTTGTTACATCAGCCTTTAGGTCTGTGCAGGCAAAGTCATCCGACTGACGACTCCTGTATGACTCGGACTCATCGGCGTATGCCGTGCAGCTGATGCCGACAAAGCCACGTGACTCCACCTTGTGAGCGCGTACAGCAATGTTCTCAGATGACATCCAGACGGAGTTGCCTGTCTCCAGTAACTGATCAACCACATCCTCCACAGCTTTTACCAACCTGGCATCACATCCATCTTATCAGTACTACAGCAGAGAAAATTATGCAATCATGCAGGGGCATAACTTTGGTCTAAAAAGTGGGGGTACCAGTTCAGAAGGGGAGAACGTGGCGCCCTTGGGCACCAAGATGAGACTGAGCTCTCTGGTGGGATCTGGGGTCGGACCCCAGCCAAAAACGGTTTTAGTGTAATTTAATTTAATTTCCGCAGATCACCTCTGATGACAGCATATTCTTTACCTATGTTCTGAAAAGTGGGGGTACTGTACCCCAATCCAAAAAGTGGGGGTACTGGAACCCCTGGTATGAGGGGTACCAGTACGAGCCGGTATACGAGGGGTACCGGTATGCCTATGATCACATGCAAGTGACAGAGACACATTTAAATAATAAGATAACCACACATCGCAGTAAAAAGTGATAACAAAGTAAAATATTTGCCAAAGGTTTAATGCTATTGTTACATATTCTAGTAACTGCAGAAGTATATCTTTGAGTTTTGTTTTTGCTCAATTGTTTGACCTGATTTTTATGAATAAGTTTAGCGACTGTTTGAATACATTAGGCTTGCAGTTTGATTCTCTGCATATGCAATAATAAAGATGTCTTTGATAGTTTGTATTTTACAACAAATATATTAACAGTAAAGTGAAAGTGACAGTACTTGTAATATTTATCAGTAGTAAAACTGCAGTACCGATAACCACAGCAATGTTAGGGAAAAACAGAATCTGTGACAAATAACGGAATACAGACCTAGTGGCAACTCGGTCTTCAAGATGTGCAGAAGTCAGCAGATCCACATCAATGTTCATTAGCAAACTCACCAGTGAGATTACAATGTCTGCCAACTAACAAATCAAACAAATAAACAATGATATTTACATCATTATACAATTATACAGTTTACAATTACAGTAACACATCAGCAACTCACTCCTTGATAAAAATACCACATACAAATGTATAAAATGCAACTGAAAGAGAAACAATTCAGCATTTATTGTAGCTTAGAATATTGGAAAATATTAGAAGTCATTGTGCACAATTTTTGCTATAGTGTAATGTAACAAAATTCAATGAAATTTTGAGCTCATTCTGAAATAACGGTGTGTGCAGTGCATACAGATCTGTAATTTCATAATTGTCACATTGCAAATAACTTCATATGTTTTCATCCATAAAATTACATTAATCATTACTGCAAAATCCAGCATATACAATGCGTGTGTGAAAAGAATCTGATACTACCTTGTCATTGCTGGCAATGTTACGACTGAATCCTTCAATGATGCGCGACAACAAGATGACGTCAACTTTGTCTTTAATCACATATCCATCAACGATAAACCGCTGAGATAATTCTTCCGCTATTGTATTAATATGTGACTGATTACGAACAATTTTCTGCAATATCACAGACACGAGAATCTTTGAAATAATAATAACTGTCTTAAAAATGGCACCATCAATAACAGCAACTACACTGCACACACAAAACCTGTCAATCATTATCCAGGTTTACCTGAGTGAAGGAAATCTTGGAGGTTATTGAAGTGGTATTTATACAGGACAGATGCCCCTCCTAATGGTCAACCAACAGTATCAAATCACTGGAGAAAATCCCATCAGCTACAATAATGACATAAATATATGACTGTATCTTTCTAACATATTAAATACTTGTTTTATCAACTGCAATATCTATTTCATACCAAAGAGAAACAAAAAAAAACAAATAACTTCTCAAAGAAAACATAACATTAAAAATCAGCAATTACTTAGTGTGTGGAAATTGTGGAATGGCATTGGTATTCAATTTTGCTCTCTAAGTTGGTATCAAATCAAATCAAATTTGTACAGTGCCAAATATTGCAGGCAACTCTGAGGTGCTGCTGCAGTTTGAACAAATGAGATAAGCCTCTGAAACTACTATTAACTACAATCTTCTCATCTTCAATCAACATGTTAATAATGCTTGGCTTTTGTTAAAAAAAATATCTTAATGCTGCAATGTGTATTTAATTCCTTTAAATTACAAAATATAAATCATGTTTGCGTTGCAAAACCTTATGGTATGCACAATACACTTCGAACCAAGTATGCGTTTACCATTTAAAAATGCAAAACAACACTATTTGACAGCGTGTGTCTGTCGACTGTGTATGCACAGTATTAATAGAGTCTTCTTCAATAGAATTTCTCCATACGCACCAACAAACAGTCTTCAAGTGTCTGTGTTATTTTGCTGATATATCGACACTGGCTGACATCTGCATCTTTCCAGTTTCCAGCATCATCACAAATCCTCCACGCTGACGCAACAACGCTTCTATCCAAGTCTGGTGCACTGCCTGCAATGCAAGGTATCATCTGTTGCATGCCAGCAATCGTCGATGGCCAAATATACTGGCCACGGTTTGAATTAGTCACTTCTGGTGGACAATAGACGGTCTTTCGTGACAGCACAACAAGTTCTATGGACAATTCTGATGTTCCAAGCATCGTTGCAACACGACACGTCCAGTTGCCAGTGTCACTTTCTGCATTCAACTGCTCAATTACAAGTGTTGTTATACGTGTACGGTCAGGAAGCCGACGGGTGTGCAACAACAAGCCGCGTTCACGACTCACTGTTACTGCCTCGTTGTCATGTATCCACGTCACGTTCATTTCCATGTCCGACTCGGCCACGTGACACTCCAGTGGAAATTTGTCACCCTCAAACACCACCTGGCTTGTTGGTGGCACCAATTCAAACACAGGCAGTTCAAGTGGCCAGTCTACAGAACACATCACATCACACCATCATTATTAGCTCTATCAAGTTACATGCAGACTTTTTGGATAATATACACTATTGTCACTATCTGCACCAAACTATGTGTACCAGTATTCTGCTGCTTGCAGTTTACTCACCTTCTGGCAGTAATATACACTAGCAATTTCATTTACCAATTGATATATCACCTGTATATATCCAGTCTCACGTTGCCTGACTGACCTGTCACCAAGCACCTTAAAGCTCTGCATTATGGCACTATAAAATGTGTGTATTATTACGAGTCAAACACTACAAATAACATGAAGTTCAATATGAATGAATAAAGCACTGTGTGCAGAGAAAGATATACTAATATTTAATTAATTATACTATAATATTCAGTCTTCAGAAATGAAAATCTTTCACATAAATGTTGCTACCTGAAACTGGCAAACAGATGCATCCCCCATTCCCATTTGTGCTTAGATTCAATATCCTCTTTTGGTTCCTACTGTATTATCAATTTCTTGACAAATCTCATATCCGCAACATTATATCAATGTATAAAGAAATGTCCACATGTCTGCAGCACATTTGTAATAACTAACTGTACAGTAGACAGTCAACTTCCTCTGGATCATACGAAAGTCACATATTGCTAATGAATACAGATTAAGTTTCCCACAACGAAAAGGTTATGTCTTCCTACAGTACAAAATATATTGCATCAGTGAATTCTATGGACAACACTCACCACAGTGCAAATCTTCGACTGTGAGTTCTTTAAGCAGATTACCCCTAAGAGCCGTCGGAAGACCACATACTGCTAATTCACTAACACGTAATCTGCTGCCCTTCTGCCGAGTTGACATCCATCTAACGAACCACTCCAATCGACAATCACAGAGCAGACTGTTTGTCTGCAGCTCTCTAGACAATACAGTTGCACAGAGTACATTATTTACAATCTTCAACACTTCACTGTGATATACTAAAGATCAGCCTTCAAACGGGTTAACTGAAAATGCAGGACAGGAAAATGACGGACAAACTTTGCAGCTGTTGTAAAATAAAACAGCGAAGAACAATTCGCCTAAACTACTTTACGTAGGCCTGTGCAGTCATCATCGCCTCAGATTCAGCCTGCGTGTTGACATTGTGCGCCTTATAAATTCACATTATTATTATCAATACAAACTGAGAACAACATGTTTGGGTGTGAGACCAGCATTTGATGCTTCAGAGCAGCATGTTAACTTTCCATTACATTGTTAGTGTGAAACTACGGTTGTCACGTACACTCAAGCATTCTGGTCCGACAGAACGCTTGTTGATCCATTGCTTGTTAATGTAAGCGACCAACAGCCTGCACAGTTTCAGCAGGAAGCAGTAACGGTAGGCTGAGCAGACAACACACGATTTTCTGCACGTCTTGATTTCCCAGATACACATCTCTGAGGCCGATTTTTGTTAGGCGCTTGACAAATGCTTCAGCATAATGAAACCAGCAACCAGCGAAGGTCATGGTTCCAAAACCTGTTGCAAAGCTGACACCGGCGCTTCCTCAAAGTCGGCCATGGCATGATGGCCTACTGGGTTTATGGCGAGAATTGCACGCTGCGGTCCTTTAGTTTTTCACACTGCTGTAGGTTGTTTCTCGCTGTAGGTAAGTAACCCATAAATGATTCTATATGACATTCATTCTATGTTGTTGTCCGTCATTTTCCTGTCCCGGTCCGTCAAATTCCTGTCTGTCATTTTCAACCCCTGACATTTTGTCAGTCATTTTCTAGTCCTGCATTTTCAGCGCCCCCCCCCCATTCAAACATCATGCACTCGTCCACTCAAGGATCCATCTACAGTATGACTTCACAAATACACTGTTTGAACACCACTTTCTAGGTGAACCGGTTGTCCCTTGACTTTCCTTCTCTATTTATCTCGTATGTGCATCCTGTTGGGACAAACCAAAACTTCTCACGTTCTCTCTAACACAATCCCATTGCGTTTTGGGCGTCCCCCTCTATCTAATTCCATCTACCTCCATTCACTTTTTATGCAGCAGCAACAGCACTGAAACGATATTGGCCAGATGACTTTCTTTATGCCACCAATGACTCAAGCAGGTCTCAGTGAGAACTGAATTAAAATCTACTGGGTAAGAGTCCATCACTGGCTGCTCCTCACGACAACAC
>Ga0209145_1000124_pt1 | contig 14307 bp, 9 predicted proteins | sample WorMetfiPIANOSA2_FD_187396 | JGI IMG/M metagenome (GOLD analysis project Ga0209145, IMG submission 187396) | Marine gutless worms symbiont microbial communities from Max Planck institute for Marine Microbiology, Germany - Olavius filocauda... | ecosystem: Host-associated > Annelida > Digestive... | reverse complement strand
CTGTTGGTTGGGTCAATCTTTCATGTGACCCGTAAAATCGTCTCCGAAATGACCTATAATGTGTCGATGGGGACGTTAAACCCTACTATACCATACCAGTTACTGCCCTCTGGCGAACTGCTCGACGTATCTGTTGTTAGTGATCGTGAACGCGCTGCGCGTGCAAAACCATCTGAGACCGGCTTACGGCTGTAGTAAAACAAAATCCACGCGAACTGAATGAAACGATTCGCTGCGAAAAGCTATAGGCACTCATTTCTTACTGTCAACGTAAAAGATAGGGACTCTAAGAAACTTCTAGCTTGATAGTTTTAGGGAAATCTGGAAGTAAGTCACTCATAATGCTCATTGTCGACTTTCTATTTCGCTAAAATGACGTTGACGTTGACAAGTTAGCCGAGATGTGTATTTGCAGTTTTCTGGAGATAATACGAAAAAGTACGTCGGTCACACTTTCATATTACACGACGAAAGCATACACATAGATCAACAAACAGTCACTGTGGTTGCTTTACACACTGCATTTAACAATATTGACGATAATTGCATTTTTCTTATCTTTACTACTGTGTTTGTGAAAATGTACTTCTAACGTATTTTAGTTTTCAATAAATTATAAATTATATGTGAGTAATGAATACATTTATATAGATTCAGTCATAGCAGATATTTGTCGGTATGTGTAGTGGAAAGAGGCGAGTTACACGGACAAACAGGGTGATGTTTTTCGTGTCTACACGGTGTGCAACGTTGACGCGACGGTCGTCGACAACTGGCTACGACTGCCGTTCATCCGAGTACCGTCAGATCTAGACGGCGGCCGTGGTGGTGATGATCATGACCCGGTGCGTCTGTACGTCGAGATGCGGTTCACAATGCGCCGCTGTACCAGTTACCCTGAACCCGGCCGTCTCCAGCGCTGCCGCGAGTCGTTCAAGTTGCTGGCTTACGACGCGACGTCGGACGTCGGCAACGAGCGTCGGCCGACTTGGGACGATCGCACATACCGTACGATCGGCGTCGTCGCTGCGGACCGCGTGTTTGCGGACGCCGCCGACGCGTCGGTGATGAACGCCGAGGTTCGCGGGCTGCAGGTGCGACGAGGTGCCGGGGTCTTCCTGGCGCTGAGGGACGAGGGCGCCTGTGCCACGGTGCTTCGTGTTCGTGTCTACTACGTCGTCTGTGAGGCGACCAGAGCCAGGTTCGCTGTGTTCCCGTTGACTGTCGCAGGACCAGAAGTGACGTCAGTTGTACAGGTTGGTTATCCGTCGTTCATCTTCACATGGCTGTACGCGCAGACAGTTCGCAAAATAGCCAACCTTGCTATTCTCTGACGGTTGTTTTCCTGTATTTTGTTTGTTTAATACACAGGAACAATACTAGCCCCAGCCCACTGGACATATATACATAGGATTACAACTGCGATTTAAGCTTATTTACAGTACTTTTGAAAGGAAGGCGAGATAATACAACGTCACATGACGTTTTATACACAACTACTAAAATGATTATTGTCCAATCTGCCTGTAGGCCTAATCTGTAAGACTGTAATCTGTAATCTGCATGAAGGAGAATGTATAAAAAATTGCACAGCATTTTAAAGCTACATACATGTAGTTTTGTACGTGTTTAAATTAATTAGAAAAAGTTGTTAGAAAATTGTGTATAGACAAGCAAGTTCATTCTGAAACTAATATATAGGCTTAGTTTGCACCGGTTTATGGCGTTATCAGTTGGAAATTGTGATCGCTAAGGGAGGATACCGGTGATGCGTGTTTGATCAGGTGTACGGTAGCTGTGTTGACAACGCAATGATGGACCGTCGACCTTCCTATCTCTGTCAAGCTGACGGTAACTGGTACTACCACGCTGGCGGCTGTCTCTGTATGCCTGGATACCAACCCAGTCACGACTTGCAGCGTTGCACAGGTATGACAGCTTTTTAATTAAAATGTGAATTATAAGTGTACGTGTATGTGTTTATTATCGTTCTTTCACGGATACGTAGTAAATTCCGTAAAACGTTTGTTGTTGTTGTTTGATGACATTTAACCATTAAAGCAGGTCAGTATTACCGGTGAAATAAGTTCACATAGAGGCACGTAGTCTCCGTGATGAGTTATATTGTTGTAGTATTATAATCAAAATTAGAATTCATGTTCTATAATCATATACATCACTATTGTCGTGGATACATTCGACAGTAAGATAGATAGTATTATTCAGTTGTCTTTTGCTGACGTATTTCATGCAGTTGCACGGTTCTGGTGTATATTGCCTCTCCACCAGTTCGGTCAAATATTGTCAGTGTATACAAGCATGCTATTCATTGTTGTGGACAGGTTGTCCAGCTGAGATGTACAAATGGTCAACAAGCAGTGACCGTTGTGTACCGTGTCCAGACGGTAGCAGTGCTGCGGTCAGAGCCTCAGCACAATGCCAGTGCGATAGTGGCTACTACCGCGCTGCAAGTGATAAGCCCACTGCATCTTGTACACGTACGTAGACCTAAACCCTACTGATGCAGTACGAATACATCAGCCTGAGAACAATCGTAATCTCTTGTCTAAGTCAATGGCAAGTTATGATTGCTGCCATAACTAGGATCTTATGTCGTCGAAATTAAACTCAACACCAAACCATTGATTATATCTGCACTGCACAGCTGAACAACTACAGACACTGCTCGAAACACTGAAGTTGAACTTTTGGTTTCAGAAACTAACTAGAGAAGAATCCATTTGCGTTATTATTTTCAACATTTCCTAGTATATCAGTACTTTAATGTTTTCTTACAAACATGAATATGAATGAAGAATATGTTGCAGTGACAACTACGTAAGTGAGAACTAGTTGACGTGTGAATAGAGTACACGTGGCTAAACATACTTGTCAGATAATAATTGTTAACTGTATAAACAGTTTATAAATCATAATAATATTATACGTTACTATATTATGCAGTATGTGGATGAGTAAAGTTAGCAGGGTTGACTCTGTGTTGTGTAGGACCGCCGAGCAGTGTGCGTGGCTTGACAGTTGACTCGGTGGACGAGACCACGGTGACTTTGTCGTGGCGTGGACCTGTGGACGGCGGCGGACGCTCCGACGTCTGGTTCAGGGTTGACTGCGACGCCTGTAATGAGAAGTTTGTTCTCTACCGACCGCGTCAAGCACACTTCAACGACACATCGTACGTAGTTGTTATATTATTGTATACGCCTATCAGTTACGTTTTGATTGTCATTCCATTTGTTTGGATATTTGATAGCTATAAATGCTAGAATTTGTTCACCTGGACATAACGAAAATGGAATGCTACAGGTGAATTCTGAATGCAGGGTGAAACAGGGAACGAGAGAAGTAAATATTGTTGTCAGAATTGGAACTGACAGACATTGTAGTACAACGAATAATAAAAGAAACTGCAGTTTTTGGTCACATGCAGAATAGGAACTGCAGGCTTGCCTGGCTTGTGAATCGTGAAGCATGTGTTCACTTATTATATGATTTAAAGACCATGACTTAAAAGAAGATGGACTGATGCTATTGAGAATCTTTTTTCACCAATAATGGTAGATAAGAATGTAAAATATATAGAGTAGTGCAGCAAACACTTATGTGTTGTCAGCATAATGGCAATAAAGAAAAGCGAATGGCACCATGAACACCATTCACTTACTTAAAACCACTGGGCATTGTTCTCGTAAACGTTGATGTTGATTTTGAAGATTTACCCGTATTAGTACACTTTAGAAATAAGATGTAACGCTGTGCATGTAAACGTAGTTGAATAGATGACTGATAATAGTAGAGTTTAAATTCCCACTCGACACGTAATAGGTCGTTTTGGAGATGGTAATTAATAAATTGTATTACTGCCACTTAATAAGTTGATCAGGTGATAGGTGTTTTGTCTACTTTGCTATAACGTAATTGGTGGAGATATTGAGTCTGTGCATTTAGGGAGATTTAAAATCTAATCAGTATTGTGTGAAGCTGAGCAAGTGAGTGTTGACTGGATATTCGTTTCTTCCTGTGATACAGAGTGTTGATAGCTGGTCTGAGTCCTGGTCGATCATACACATTCGTTGTACATGCTGAGAACGGAGTCAGTGATCAGAGTAAAGACGACAGACAGCCACAACGCATCACAGTCTCAACGTACCCAGCAGGTGCGTGAAATATTGTAGGTTTGGTAAATAGTAACTGTGTGCAGATCTGTTTAAGAATATGACACTTATTGCCTGTTATGTTGTTTTGTTCTGATTGGTCTCTCAGTTGCACTGGTGTGTAGTTCATGCATTATTGAATCAATGGCAGTTTTATACTTTTGGTTATATTTAATAATGTCATTTCATTTCGTCTTTACTCACGCCGACGACAGTCGCGTGAGTAAGGCGTTCATCCGCGTCTGTGTGTGATTCTGTCTGTCTGTCTGTCATCACGATAAAGCCAAAAAGGCTGACACTACAGTCACCAAACTTACCACAGGGATAGTCCATCACGAGTCCTCGCCCACCAATTAATATTAGGTCATAAGGTCAAACGTCAAGGTCACAGGGTCACAAAGTGCAAAAAACATATTGAAGGCGATCGAGTGCCCAGCCCATCATTTTTCTATTTTTTCCATAGTCCTTGCCATTTATTTGCAGTTTTCTTTCTCTTTGCTACTTGCTATGAATGTGAATATGAAGTGGAATGTATCTGAAATAGTGGTGTTTAGCTCCATGTGAATCTAGAGTCCAGACAAAATGGACGCCAAAAGTTTTTGCTGCATCTTACAGTGAAAATAAATATTTGATGATAATATTTTAGTACTGTAATTAACAGATCGATTGTTACCCACGCCGACTCTGTAGGACGGCGTGGGTAGGATGTTCGAGTCCGTCTGTCTGTTTGTTTTTTTATTTGTCTGGAACATAACTAAAAACGTAATGTTCAATTAAATGTTCAAACAGTATAGGGAATGACCTTGGGATATCATAGAAGTGATACGGTTTGAGGGTTGAAAAGTCGAAAGTCATGTCACATTTTTACACTAATGACTTTTACGCCTATGTTAATGCACATTTGACTGACAACAGCAATACCGCATGAGCTTGCACTCTATGATTGCCTTCTAGTTTCCAGTCTAGTCAGTGTTAGTAAATAGAGAAGTTGTTTTGTGACGTGACAGCGGCGCGCGTGACGAACGTGCACGTGACTGACATTGGCGCTGATCACGTGAGCGTGACGTGGGACGCTGTCGTGCCACCGAGTGGCAACCACGTGGTGACGTACGAGGCAAGGTGTGTCGACGTTGAGCGTCTGACTTTGACGGATGATAATCACACATCATCATCATCATCTTCACTGTCTGTGCTGACGAGCAGGACGAATGCCACATTCAGCAAGCTGACTGTCAGCGCCAAATACGTCGTCAAGGTATGTTGGATATCTGGAATTGCTTTCTGTCTCCTGCACAGTTCTGTTTACGCTCTTATTTGTCACTTTCATTAGTGGCGACTTGAGGTGGAGGTCTCAAGGCTGAGACTCAGACTCGAATCCTAACTTCAATTGAGTAGCTGTTTTTATGACTTGAGATTTAGTCAACATTGACGCTGTGACTTGCTGAGTCTGTGAAAGAGCATTATTGTGCTTCGTTTGGTTCACAGTTGTTGACTTCACGTCAACCAGTTAAAAGAAAAGTGGTTTACACTATGTATAGTCAGTTTACTGATTTTTGTTTCACGCTTCTGTGTGTTTTGGACGTGTTGAATTCTGTTCCTTGATATAGGCTAGCTTTTCTAATATTATGACTTGTGGCTTGTGAAAAAGTCGGTCATCAGTCAGATGCGGTTTATTCAGGTTACGATCTGCAAACAAAGGTCTTTTCTATGTGCCACATGCATTAATGTCACATCACGAGTATATATATATATATATATATAGTTCCTGTGAGTGTGTGTGATGGCGGCATTGTGAGCGACAACGTCACGCATGCATGACTGACAACTGACAAGACATATTATAAGATGCTCAAAAACTTTATTTTCCTGAAATGTAATGCAAAATTAAATTTACTACCTTTCAGTAGCTACTTTTTTCCTATTTATTTGTCTTTGGTCTATTACCTTTACCTTCTATTAACTTTTCGTATTTTACTAGAAATCCGTCATTTCTTCAGATGCTGTTCTTTTCTACGTTTCTACATTGGAGGCTTAGTTTGTATCCATCTCTGGTGGCGGCTCCTGGTGAATGAACGAAAGTTAATTTACAGACATGCAGTTTCCAGTTTTAGTCCAGTATTCTTGTATTATTGTTATTATATTTCGTTAATTCGTTTATTCGTGGCGTGCATGTACGTCGTCAGGTTCGAGCCAAGACGTCCAAAGGCTGGACGGAATTCAGTGACGAAGTTTATGCTATCACCGGATATGCATGTGCGTGAAAGTGATTTTGTTTTTTGTTCTTGCCATTTACAGTAAACAATTTAATAGTATGGGCCTAAGCAGTTGATTTTATCATTACTGAGTAATGCAGTTAGCTATATGAATATTTATTGTAACTCTTCTAGCCAGTTATTTGATGTCGAACTTCAAATCTGTTTCCAATAAAAACCTAGTGTACTGTTTATTGATAGGCTGTTGAGTGTTGACTGCCCTTTTGTCAAAGAGTTTTTTATGCCGAGTTTTTATCTGAATGTCCTTTCTTCGCCGACTCCCGAGGGAAGGGACGTCGCTGTCTGCTCTCAGTATATCTAAAATTTGCAAAACATGCTGATTTTGTTGTTGCTAGCAGTGCAATACAAAACGGACAGCCCGCTGGTCATTGTCATCAGTTCAATTATCGCCGTAGTTTTGAGCACGATTTTCGGTCTCGTCATTGTCACGTTTGTTGTTCACAGGTAAAGTATACTCATCTATGTGCTATACTACTTACTAACTGGAGTTTGGTTGTTGTCTGTTGTTAACTGTTCTATTTTATGGCATTATTCTTTGTCGCCGTTATCAGTATTTTATGAATATCTGCAAGATTGAAATTTTACAGCCATATTTACTCACGCGGACGGGAGTCGCGTGAGTATAGCGATCATCCGCGTCTGTGTGTAATTCTGTCTGTCTGCATGTAAAACCAAAACGGTTGAAACTAAAATCACCAAACTTGGCATGGGATAGTCCATCACGATACCTTGCCCACCAAATTCACCAATGAATATTAGGCAAAAAAGTCAAAGGTCAAGGTTACAGGGTCAGAAAGTGCAAAAAGGCGATTGAGTATGAGTTATGCACTCTACTGAGTGCCTAGCCTCTAGTTGTTTCTGTTTTCAGTGCTGTCTATTCCTGTACGCACGTGGCTGCTGATTTTGCTGTGGCATTTATCTGAACCTTTAAGTGTGTCTTGCTGTACAGAAGTAGAAGAAGAACATTTTGTGAGAAGAATGCTGGAGATCATGATGCTCTGCATAGTAAGCTTCCAATTTTGTCCTGTGCAGCAGAGCATTCATTGCATATTTTATATGGTAAAGTATTGCATATGCTGAATGTATATCTTACTATGAATTACCTGCTGTGAGATAGGCATAAAATAATTTTATTTATGTATTCTTTATTGTGAGCATATGCTATTGGGTTATGTTATTCAGTGGGGGTATGTTCTCAGGTGTTAGAAAATGTTGCAGTCAACCACATTTGGGATGTAAGTAAGATCTCTTGCAGTTGAAATTTCTTGTATGTCACAATACATAATTCCAGTTTATAATATTGAAGTAGACGTGGAAATCTCCAGGGTAGCCTGGGTTAGCTGGTTTTCAGCCACTGAAGCTCTTAACGGAAACTACCAGTATGTTTGGAGATTGCTGTAGTGCTGCTAAATTATAAAGTATATTGAGTGTATTTGACGTATAGCAGTTTTGACATTTATGTTTTTTGCATCTTCTTTTTTAATTTGCAGAAATAAATGCAATTATTTGTGTACTATGTAGCAATGGCGTACCAGCCGCCTGACAGCAGCAGTGTCCGGACATACATAGACCCACATATCTACGAAGATCCGAGCGAGGCAGTCCGAGAATTCACGCGTGAGATTGATGCGTCGTGTATCGTCATAGAGGCTGTCATTGGTGGAGGTCTGATACCGTTTCTGTATTAATTTTTCTACAGGTAGCAGAGATTCAGAGATTCTTGTGCTGAATTGCAGCTATTGATCAGATTTGTACTTAGCTTTATAGACAGCATTAGATCCACTGCTCTAGAATATGACATACAGTTGTTATAAACTTGCAAACTTGTTGTCATACATAGCGACTGCCATAGCCTGGGATTCAGTTATGATGTGTGAATTCTATTATTATTATTATTATTATTATTATTATTATACTTATTAGTATTAGTATCAGTAGTCGTAGTAACAGCAGCAGTAGTAGTAGTATCATACTTGTAGCATACTTGTAGCATGATCTTTTCACTGGATTGACTATGGCGCTCCAACCAGCGCCATCTGACGCTGGTTGGAGATCAATGTGTGCAGATCAATGCTGCCTACAATCGACGAGACGAGTCCGTGCTGTTCGTGCCAAGCCGTGTGCAGCTTTACACGCTCCATTGCTGCCAGTCTAGCAGCAAATCAAATAGAAGATCCATTGCTGACTTTTAAGATCCGTAGTACTTCCACTCCAGTGTTCCTGAGCCGTCACACCTGGCCACGTGATTGTGTGCGGAGCTTACTTTCACAGTAACTGACCGATCCACTGCTGTTCCTTCCAGCCGTATCAAGAATGACTTTGCTCTTCATGTTTCCATTATGCTGCTCCTGCCATCTGGCACTCCTTACCCGAATCACATCTCAAAAGCTCTTCTCTGGCAGTCTTCAAATCATTGCTCGAAACTTTTTTATTTAACCTGGCTATTGTGTTTTTCCAACTAACTCTACGACGTTTTGACGCTTTAGAAATAATAATAATAATACCGCGAGGATGTTTGTGGTGCTGTCATCGTGACTTATAGTCACTGCAAGAGTTCATTCCATCTCCTATACAAAGCCTCCAAAAGGTTCATCTGACGAATGTATGACAGCGCCAGACGGCTGCCAAACCTCAGACCAGGCCAATCGACCTGGGCTGTGAGTCCGCCTGTAGGCTGCTATCGCCTACATCCACCATCGCCATTTATTATTACTCAACCCGAAAGCTGATACTCATTTTACCGTCCCACAAAGGGTGGAAGGCTGAGTCAACCTAGGCACACAGCATGCAGCCCTATATAATATTATATAGGACTACATTGCAGATTGCACACAGGTGTGAGAAACTTGCTCAAGGTTTTTACACGGCAGCGACCTGGCAGGGAGTTGAACCTCGCATCTACGATACGCTAGTCCGACTCTCTACGAGTTAGCCACCGATCGACGAGAAAGGTAAAGGTAAAGGTAAAGGTAAACGTAGATTTGTATAGCGCCTCGTCGTGAGAACCTCCCCTCTATAAGGCGCTCAGGTGTGGATCACACAGTGATATGATGATTGAGTATCATCGTCATCATTCTGTTGCTGTAGGTGAATTTGGTGATGTGTGTCGAGGACGGCTGGTTATACCTGGCAAGTCAGAGATAACTGTAGCGATCAAGACACTGAAGGCTGGAGCGTCGGAGAAGAACAGCCTGGACTTCCTGACTGAGGCGAGCATCATGGGTCAGTTCGACGATCCAAACGTGATATATCTGCAGGGTGTCGTGACACGCTCAACGCCAATCATGATCATTACTGAGTTCATGCAAAACGGATCACTTGATCGATTTCTGCGAGTATGCATCATTTTCTGTTATCTAGCTATCACTCATTGTTTCAGTGTTTCCACTGTAGTATGTGTGTTCTTGCTGTTGGTTTCTGCTATATCATCTCTGGAAAGATCAAGATCTATGTCTTGCACAAAAGGGTCTTGTCTTGCGTTTCTTGCGGTTTTCGTTTACGCAACGCACGCAACGCAAGCGATTGCGTTTGGATGGAAACCGGGCTTAACAAAATTTGAAGGCAGTCCGCAATTACTGCACGAGGTGGAAGATATCGTAGGCAACTCGCTGGAAACTACACCCACCTCAGCACTAGCCTACACACATACAATATTTTAAACAGCCATTTTCCAGGTTTACCTGGATTAACCAGTGGTCCTCCAAAGGTCAGTCTCAAAGGAAACCTTCAGTCTTTAGAGATTGCTGGAATGGTAGTGTGTTCCATTAGATAGCATGGAGCAGCAGCGCTTTATTGAGGTCTACACAGATGCATTGATTGGTATGATGCTGCTTGTATAACTGAAATTTTTAGATAAAATTTATAATCGAGAAACTGTTATCATTTGTGTCACTTCAGAGTCAATGTGAATATGGTCATGTCCCACACGCACTGATGATTACAACCAGCTAAGTTTGGTAATGCATTTGATTTTACGTTGACACTGCACTGATGCGTGTGATTTTTCACGTGTCTGTAATTGTAAGTTGTCTGTTTTTGCATTCTAGTATTTGTGAAATTAGTTTGTAATGTGAATGTGCAGAATAATGATGGAAAGTTCACAGTCCTGCAGCTGGTTGGGATGTTACGTGGCATTGCATCTGGCATGCAATATCTCGCAGAAATCGGCTTCGTGCACCGGGTAATGAATAATTGCGAATAATGATAATGTTTAAGTATTAATCGTATAATGACAGTGGTGAACGTTAAGTTCATTCCGTGATATTTTTATGCAGTTTATTGATGGTGGTTCATGCTAAGCTAAAAGTATTTCCTTACAGTAGTTGTTTGCTGTTGTGACATTACGTGATAACCTTTGTTACATGCTGTATTAGGACTTGGCTGCAAGGAACATTTTAGTCGATGAACGACTTGTCTGTAAAGTTGCTGACTTTGGTCTGTCTCGTGAAATGGAAGTTAACAGCAACAGCGGATCGTATACAGCAGAGGTTTGCTGCTTACATGACAGTGAAATGATTGGAAATTATGACTATGATTTCAAAGGATTTAAGTTTTAAAAAGTTAATTAATACTTTTTAAAAATTTTGTTACCTGTTTTGATGCTTTGTATGAAAGCATGCTCATATTCAAGGACCAAGGTCATTGCTTATTTTGTGATGGGCAGCATTTGCAGTTGCGAACAGTTAAAAGATGAATTGCATGTTTGATTTTTGTTTCATGAATTACACAAAAGTTGCATTATATGCTTTATGATACAAAAGTAATTTCTGGTAGTTTGTGAATTGCTAGAATTGAATCGGTGGATTATTTAGCAGTTGATTAACTGAAATTTTAAATTTTAATTGGTAACACCGTTGTAAATTATTTGGGTCAAATTAATTTTTATGCAGTTTTACACTGTTTCAAGTATTACACGTGGTTTGCATGCGTAACTGAATCAGGTTGCTGCTATGTTGTGTTTTTTCTCCATAAATGTTAGTGAAAAATTAAATAATCGAACTACATCAGCATGATTTTGTTCTATACGTGCTGTAGGGAGGTCGAATCCCAGTTCGCTGGACTGCTCCAGAAGCTATTGCCTATCGCCGGTTTACGTCAGCGTCTGATGTGTGGAGTTACGGAGTCGTGGCATGGGAAGTGATGTCCTATGGAGAACATCCGTACTGGAACTGGTCCAATGATGACGTCATCAACGTGGTTAATTCTGGCTTCCGTCTTCCACCGCCGATGGTATCATTTCATTGTCAAAGCTAAACATTTATAACACCTGACATAGTCTTTTGTATTTTTACCTCCACAAAACAGTAGTTGATATTTCGTCGGCGTTATTCTTTCTGTCGTTTCGTCTGTCTGTATGTCAGCAGGATTACTCAATAAATTGTGAATGAATTTTGTGAAACTTTTTGCAGGGACAAGGAACAGTCGATAAGATTTTAAGGGTGATTGGATCCAAATAAGGAATTTTTCTTCACGGATGCCTGTAGCACCACCGCACTTTATCGACATTCGCTAGGTGGCGTCACTAGTCCTTTACAGCTTTGTGGGGGTATCTGAGTGCTGTCTAACAATGAAATAGGCCTGGTCTGTTAACATGTATAAATTCAGTGATGCATTCCAGTATATATATATAGGCCTATAACATGCTTCATTTCTAATATGGTTTCATTATCGTAGTATTAGTAATGGAATTAGTATTTATTTTAGCATTATTATTTTTAATGTAAGAACAACCGTGTCAGCCGTGGCTCACTGGGTAATGGTTGACAAGATGCACTCTCACCTGGGCGACCTAGCTGAGAGTCCTATACTGTTAAAAGCTGCTTTATTACTATTAATGTAAATGATAAAATTTTACAGAGAAGCAGTAATTAGATTTCAATTTGAGCTGATGCAAGTCTCACTTATTTATTTTAGAAACATTGTTTATGCTTGCTAGTTCAAGATTAGACTTCAGTAACTGATGCATTTGCAGTTGCAGCACTTTAACGATATTGGGATTGCTAACTTAAATATCGTCTCCTTGTGATTTGCCAGTGAGTTTCAGTATGTGAGTGAGTTTGGCCAGCTACAACAGGCGTTGAGATGGCATCGTTTATCTATGTCAGGGCTGTCCAGATGCACTGTATGAACTGATGAGAAGCTGTTGGGCGACAGACCGCGTTGATCGGCCGCGTTTCACCGACGTTGTTCACCTGCTTAACAGATTGATACGTTCACCTGAACTGCTTCGTGAACTTGCCAAGCCTCGGTAAGCTATTACTCCGTACACAGTTATGGTGGCTGAGAAACCAGAGCAGCCTAACCGCGTTACCACAACTCTGACTTTTCTTGTTGCACTTAAATGAGCCATTTTTGCCTTTTACGTATATTTTAGGGGCCACTGGGACCACATTAGGCCTATTTTTGGGGCCATGGCCACCCAATGGACACGCCCTTTAAAATGATGTTTTACTTTTTTGCTGATTTGTATCACACAGATATGATGCCATATTTTTCTTGTATTTAGTGTCTGGTAGACTGGTACCAGTGTTGCAACTGGTGTTGTAACTGATGTTTTATTTTCTCAAGCACTGAATAATAACCATCATGTACTGCACACAATTTTACCTAATAAACTCGAAATAACATATCAACTCAGACATAGGCGTCATAATCTAACACTCCTAAGAAAATCCGGTTCGACTACACAATGTGATTTTATTACAAGGATGCTATTTAAAGACAGCTACTGACTGTAGGCCTATATATGTGTATTATATTTTATCGTCAATATTTTATGTAAAAAGTTGCAGTTTTCCAACTAAACAATAAAGAGTTTCTTATCTTAGGAGAATTGACTCAAAAACTGCTGAAAACCAGCTATGGGCCTTTTCTGGATTCTGTAAACGGTTTTATTTTCAAACACTATTTTCATATACTGCGTGCATACTGTTAATGCTATTGGTGACGTCAGTTTTTTGATAGCCATAAAGAAGTCGTAAATAATCCATAAATAAGTAAAGTAGGACTGAACAATGGTAAACGGCGATAAAATCACAGCAAATGTCACAGCAGCGCATGATGGTGTTTGCCATTGTCCGAAAGGGTAAGTTTCAAGGAAAGTGTTCAGTGATAGATTCTTTCAACACAGGACAGATGACGGACTGTTCTATACTAGCCTATGGGCCCATAGTCGTGGTGTTGATTAAAGCTAATAGCGGAAGCTGTGTATAAATGTTGGTGTGTGGTCTGTAGTATGCATGACGCTGTGTCACTCTGTCGTCCGTCGCCTCCGTCTTCCAACCGGCCTTGCACGTCCACACTGCCGCCGAGTACGTCACGGCTGCCGGTCGCAGACTGGTTGGCGGACATAAAGATGGAGCGCTACGCGGAACAACTGGAGAAGGCTGGGTACCGCAGTGCTGCGGATGCTGCGCGGTTACAGCGGCACGATCTCGTGGCACTCGGCATCACGCTCGCTGGCCACCAGAAGAAGATACTCAGCGGTGCCGCAATCATCACATCGCCATCATCGCTACAGTCGTCCGTGTCAGACTCAGCAGCAGCAGCTGGCGGCGCATCATTTGTATGATGAACGGAAACTGTAAGATAGCAACAGATAGTTCGTGTCAGTGTTAGTATATCATGATAATCAGGAGCCGTATCCTGCGTTATTTCTTATCTTTGTTATCGTACTAATTTGAATTGAACATTTGAGCTTTAAGGGTAATACTACTTATGCAGTGTGTCTGAAAATCACAATGCGTAGCAGTTTTCATCATATTCCGTTCCGCGGACACAGACTGTCACTCTTGGGCCACGGGCATTTTCATCGTCCGGCCCGTCATCCTGGAATTCTCTTCCTCCTGTGCTGCGAGACCCAG
>Ga0209145_1000121_pt1 | contig 14576 bp, 6 predicted proteins | sample WorMetfiPIANOSA2_FD_187396 | JGI IMG/M metagenome (GOLD analysis project Ga0209145, IMG submission 187396) | Marine gutless worms symbiont microbial communities from Max Planck institute for Marine Microbiology, Germany - Olavius filocauda... | ecosystem: Host-associated > Annelida > Digestive... | reverse complement strand
CATTTGTCAACTGTCAACTGGCTGGGGCGTGTAAGCAACTCCAAGCAGTTGACTGGACGCTTGCCAGCCTGCCAGGTTACAGACGCTGGCACACGCGCAGAGGTCGCGCGCTGACTATGTCGACCAATCACATTCGTTTCTCGCGCAAACTCATGGACTTTTGGATTATTATAATATAGATTGCGACATTACCCGCTCCGACTCTGTCGATCGGCGTGTATAATGGGTTGTCAGTCTGTCTGTCTGTCCGCAGCATAACTCAAAAACGAATGATCGCAAAGGGTTCAACCTTGGTATAGGGAACGATCTTGCATTATCCTACAAGTATTATGGTTTTGGGGTTGAAGGTCAAAGGTTAATTTTTACGTTAGGGTTAACAGCTGTACGGTGTGGGTTCGAACTCTTATGAATGCCTTCTGGTTGTTTTTTTTATTTCTCTGCTGTACACCACTGGCTCGTTGGAATATTTGTCTGGTTGTTGGGTGTTTTACTAGTTTTAAGGTTCATGTAGTCTTTGTAGGTCCCACAAAATCTCCCAAATGAGATTGTAGGAGCGTAGTTTTTACTGGTCGCATATAGTTGCATGTTTTTAGTATTCTCGTTGCCTAATTGACAGCGTGAAGGTGCCCAAGAAGCAAAAACTCGATTGCGTATCCCGTAGCCGGGGGTGACGCCAGGTAGGGCTCTATAGCTAGGCGGTCCAAAATTGAGGGGCAGGAGAACGAAGTGAGGTCCAGGGACAAGCCGCGGTAAGGGGACTGTGGGATAAAGTCCCCCAGAATCTGAAACTCTGTCGTTGAGTGCACGGTTAATGCAAACGTCTCGTGTACTTATACGCCTTTGAAGTCAGTTTCAATGCGCATTGTATACATGGTCTGTCCATCGTCGCTACCCTTCCTCTCCGTATAAAATTCACTGGATATGCACGAATTCCACAAGTGCCGTAGCCGTAGGTCAGGGCTGAGGGTCCGAGCCCCCGGATTCTCCAGTTCAGCGACGGCATTGTACATACTGATGATCCATTGTGATGCTCATGATTTTTGATGGTAATTCTTTAACCTCGACGGTTCACCATTAGTTTCGTACCGTATCTCATAGGTCCGCTAGCTAAACTGGCCGTCGATCTCGGGCGTAGTTAAATTATCCAGTGCCATCGTGTATCAAAGCAATGGAAGTGACGGACTGGCGGAAAGCTGCCGCGCTTTAGTACATGAAGCTGCGATTGCATCGTGTTGTAGATGATGGACGTGACAGTCGCGATCTGTAGTCAACTACGAAGCTTGTCGCCGTCGTCCTGCAAGGCTGCTTTACATCTCGAGCGAAGACATGAAACATACGTACAGCGACAGTCGTTTCGCATCTATTACAGTATTGTTTTTACACTGAAGCAGACTTTGAACTGCTATTTAGTAATCATAGGACAATACACTGCCATTTGTTAACACTAGCCGCTGCCACTTGTCCGGCTTGTCGATTCTTTCAAATAACCCACGCCCCTATTTTTCTCGTCTAAAAGCGATTTGGCGGATTCCGAATTGTTACGAGTAAAAAAATCATTTAGCTGTTTTAAAATGGTTCCGATCACTGACATGGTTTTATGCATGCTGCATGTTTGCCGACATTATTTCTTCGAGATTACTACAATACATGTAATTGTAAATAAAAATGCAGCAATAAGCCCGCAGGCCAGCAAAATATGTATAGTCAGCAAAAATGTGACCAGACTGTAGGCCTATAAAATGTTATAATCACGATCAATTGTTCCATGCAAGCGAGAAATTGTATTTGATTTCTCACGCTAGTTTCATTGTTTTTAATGTTCAAATGCCTCATTTCCCCTTTGTTTGCGAGATGGACAGTAAGATAGCGCTATCGCACCATGCCATGTAATCGTTATCACTGCCAATTACATTATATTAAAGTTGTGTAGTTAATTTTTTGTATATTGTAACATGCCGATGGAACGTAAGTTGTTCATTGTATAGTCAGCTTAAACGACATGTTTAACCGTCTGTCGCGTAGTTTCATATATTATCGCAATGTAACACTGATTCAGTGGTGCTATATTATGTTCATAGATTTTTGTACTGCTTTTCAGACGTGACGATTATTAGTGTATTACTAGTAGTGACTTACAGTGTATAGACCTCATATGTTTATTCGTATTTCGCCGTGTCATTGGCGCCAACTTGTTTCTAGGTGCGTGCAGTCTGGAGCCCACTTGGGAACAGGGGCGAAGTCCCTGGTAGGAGGATGAAGTCCCCCGCAAGAAGGGTTCAGTGGACAAAGTGCCCATGAAGCTGAAGGCTTCTGTGCAAAGAGGTCACATATAATTTGCATTTCTGGGTAGTTTGAAGATGGTTGTTGAAAACTTTCATTTGCAAATTTATTCGCAGAATCAATTTCGACAGGTAGCCTCGGTCTCTTACGTACTGTTAACAGTTAGGGCTACTGTTTAAAGAGGTCAAAATTCTTCTGGGTGCAACGGGCTCCCAGGAAGTCGGCGCCTATGCCCTGTCTGACGCTAATTTTTATCATGCAGTAATTACGGTACATAGTTTACACGTTTATAAGCATGCTGACAAGTGCTCGCGTTTTGTCACTGTCAGGCTGAAGGCCCTGGCCTGTATGATGTCAGGGCAGCGCAGTGAATGAGTAACTATTACGTCTGTTACGCCATGCGAGTACGTCGCGCCTTTTACTCCCATTATCGACAGTGTAACTTTCATGACGATATGTGGTAATACAAGGATTCTGTCCCAACGGCGGATTGTGGAGAGGCAAACCGGCCATCGCCCCCAATGTTAGTATGCCATCAGTCACGTGGGCGTTCAACACGCACGGAATTGCTGCGATAAAAAATGTACCAGAATGCATCATTTCCTGCAGCGTGAAGCATTCAAAAATTTCTGGACCCACCCGCTAGTGAGGAGGAGCGGAATCTACTCTTCACACCCTACCCACGTCGACCCCTTCTTCCAGGATTCCTGGATCCACTAGTTTGCTGTCACTGTGTACAGATTTTAAAAATTCTTTGTCATTTATTCGTCCGGCAGTTTTGCTCTGGTGATATTAGTTGGACTTGTCGTAGTAGTCGTAGCCTATTTGCCTTGATGTACGCTACAGACGGTCGTGGAAATACAGCGCAACACATCTGTGTTATGTGCAGGCTGCATGGTAGAATTACTGCCTAATGAATATTCAACACACACTCACACTCATTAATTAATTATGCAAACACGACTGCCACTCACGCCACATCCTGACAGTCGCTTTCCAGTTTCCACCGACACGGTGTGCCACAGGATCAAATGTCAAGGTCAGTTTGATAAAAACAACTGTTTAATACTTGACAGAAATCGACAGGTGTCAATCGCGGAGACTTTCGGGCAATAGTGAAATTAATAAACTCATGGTCATTAACAGTGTTCGTGAAATAGCTCGTGTAATCACAAAATAATACGGCGTTGAATGAAATGCACAACACATACATGTCAATAATAATCGGTGATGCACAGGACGAATGATCACTTCACAACACGAATTGACATCAGCAATACAGACAGAACAACAGAGATTATCACAATATTTGACTAACAATTCTTCACGTTTGAAGACACTTTCTCAAATACTGTGTACGGAATCAAGCTCTCAAACGTCAATTGCAAAAATAATTTGCAATATTTATACATATGGTGTGCAAAAATGCGTTACAGCGTATATGATATCACAATGAATTCATAACAAGAGTTATTTACAAATGAAAATTACAAATAATACTATAATAACATTATACAATAATAAAGACATCAAAAACGTTGCATGTTGCGTTCAAATAACTCAAAAGTATACGCTCACCGTCCATCACACGGGAATACTGCCAAGTTTATAGAAACATGTTGCTTTAGGCACTATTAGTATGTCCATCTACAAAATATCTGTGAAACTTATGGATGGATTTTGATAAAATTTTGCACGGTATTCTTTCCTAATCAAAGGCATGCCATGCCGTACCTTTCTCCTTATTTCGTATCTTGACCTTGAATGCACATTAATGCTCACAAAAACTGTACGAATTTCTATTTAGTGGGTAGTTTTACTAACAGCAAATATGCTGTAATTTTAAAATACAGAACCTAAAACCTCTGAAATGATCCTACAAAGTCACTTAAGGTCACAGCAATGGCGCCAACTGATATGATCATACATCTCAATAAATCACATACGATTTCCTATTTGTTCCATCGTAACTATGCCTCTATGTTGTTTCGTTATCAATATATTACCACTTGTTCATGGTCACCGGCAATGACACCATTTGCTTGACCATGACTGACTTCCTACCAGTGTTCCATACTGCGTGCATGTCTTATATAATTTCCGAGATGCGGCCAGCTATTGGTCAAAAATCACAAATATTTCACAGCACACCTGTATTTAGTGGTTCATCAAAATATTGCAAAAATGTTCAATGGTATCAGACAACTAGAAGATAAGGTTAGCAGCTGATGAAACGACATATACGAGTGTGACAGACGGACGGACGGACAGATACGTAGCTTTGCAATATACCATAGCATGGTAAATCACTGTTTCAAAGCATTTTAGACCAGTAATAGTAACAGCATAGCAACTTTTTATAATTTAAGGAAAAAAAATTAAAAATTGGGTGAATCGTTTGCAAATGGAAAACTAAACGAGGTTTGGGGAGAGAGGAAATCATATTGCATGTTGTGGTCGTGTGACGATGCCGTTGGTAGCTAGATGTCGACGAGGGCAGCGAACGTGCGCATCCGTAATCGTTCGACTTCCGCTCTGAGGAGTGCAACTTCCTGCGACTGCTGCTTGGCCCTGTCCACCATCTTGCGTCGCTGCAAGATCTCCTTGTGTGTCTCCATGCGATCCGCCGCGTTCTTCTGACCTCCTGTTACACATCACAGACACACTGAAGATATTCTTGCCGTGTACATGTACACGAAATGTTGAGCTTGAAAACACAAATATGTCATCATAGCAATATAATATACCAGACTCAGAAAGTCAGGGTTGTAGTTTGTGTTACGGTAATTAAAGCTACTGTAGAATCTAGCAATATGTTGGCAGAATTGCGTACATTCTCTGACTGTCAACTTCTGATTTTTGACAAAATACAGTAAATAAAATAACGTGCATCAGAAATTACAGCAAAAAGCACTGCAAGCTGACGCTACAGAAGGGTATACCAGTTCTGCTCTCCATATCTCTAAACTATTTATTTTAATTTTCGTTTAAAGGTGGCGATCTTACGTTCAACTGCCAACTGTCAAGCCACAAGTAACATGACGTCGTAAGTAAGTACTGGTACCGGTAAGTTAATTCTATCAAAGCAGATCACAAGACTGCATTTGCTAACAACTGTTCAAGTTTTTCCAGTTTTTACCGACAGATTTTACAAGGAAAACGAAAGTGGGGATCAGGCCCGTGTTTTGCCAACGCGGGGCTACTGGCACTGACCTGCCATCCTGGCACTAACCATAGCCCTTTATGTCGTTGTCATGGACTGGTGACATCATCTTTTACCAATCAACCAGTATGCCCATAGGGTTACCAGTATCACAAGCAGTTGTCAAACACTAATAAAAGAAGTAAAAACTTATAATTTAAAACGTATAAATGTCAACACGTCAAACATGTATTAATGCAAAGTCCCAAATAATCAATCAGCTGCCGGAGCATGGGGCCCTATAGGTGCACAGTGCAATAGTGCCACCCCTAAAGACGGGCCTGGGGAAGATGCGAATGAGAGAGAGAGAGAATTGGTTGTAAGACGAGACGAGACCGCTGATGTCGTGAATGTGTCTGCGCTCGTTGACTGCGACGTTCAGTGCTTCGAGCTCCTTCATCAACTCCGCGTTCTTCTCCATCAGTTCCATGATGGACTTCTTCACTTGCTTCAACGTTCGCTTTTTCTCACGCACCTGCTTCTCATGTTGCTACACACACACACACATACACACATACAACTGACAACACTGTGTGGCCGAACGCTGTTTAAAGTTTACTTCTGACTCAAAACTTAACCGGTTTCAGTTTGAATAGGTTTAAAACAAGGATTAATTCTCCAGACATACATTATAAACTGTTCCACTTCATATCACTCTAAATGCGTACGTTATGGAACAGTTTATAATGTATGTCTGGAGAATTAATCCTTGTTTTAAACCTATTCAAACTGAAACCGGTTAAGTTTTGAGTCAGAAGTAACACTACTAAACTACTAACTACTAAATTACTAACGAACGAGTAAAGTGGTCTGAAACAGCACATTATCAATAACGCTAACTGCGTCTACCCACCGAGGGATGGCCAGGCTGAGTTAACCTCAGAAGCTGGTTTCATACTCATATGGTTTACCTATACGCAGATGGTTACGATACTCATCTCAGTACAAAACGGGCCCGACATAAAGCAATTACGTTGATCAGGACCTGCACATTAACACTAAGCAAAACCGCCGGCACATTTCACACTGGTTTAGTTGGCCAGAAATAGATGCTACAGATGCTGCTGGTGATGAGGATGAAGATGAACCAACAACGACACATAAAGCATTAATTTCTGAACTCACTTCTTTCTGCATCTGAATGGTTTTCTCAAGACCTGCAATCTCGAGTGCTTTCTTTGACTCGTAGTTCTGCTCCGTGAGAAACTACACATCACAATAAGCTATAAAAATACATATACTATACAAAAGTTACAAAATAAACGAATGATATAAAAATATTTACTCACGCCGACGACAGTCGCGGGAGTAAAGCGCTTAGTGCCGTCTGTGATTCTGTCTGTCTGTGTGTGTGTAGGTGTGTATAGGTGCATGTTTGGCCGCACGATAAAACCAAAACAGCTGAATTACCAAACTTGGCACAGGGATAGTCCATCACGAGTCCTCATCAACCAATTAATATTAAGTCAAAAGGTCAAAGGTCAAGGTCACAGGGTCACCAAGTGCAAAAAGGCGCCGGCGAGAGTTATGCACTCTATCGAGTGGCCAGCCCCTAGTTTTAAAAACAATGGACTTAAACTGTTAACTGATTACTAACAGTGACAAATTCAAACAATAAACATACATGAACAGATATGTAATTAGTAACGGCGATAACACCTTGCTGTAATTGTAAATGAAAGGAAAGGCAGTGAACACAGTAAATACGTATGTAATCACCTAGTAATTTATCAGTGCCGACACGACATCTTCAACAATAAACTGTGACAAAACTGCAATTATAATTCTCGATGCATATTTTAGGTTAAATTGCAAATTACAACCATATCAAATTAATTTTTCAATTAGTTAAATCTGCGATTAAAATGTCACTGATTCTGACTGCCAACTAATGAGCGATATGGCACAATGAATCAGTAATGCAGTCAACGTACCAGTTGGATTTCACGCGTGACTTTCATGCTGTTGATGTCACGCATTCTGTTCAGCAAGTCTTCCATCTCCATCATCATCTTCTTGTGTTCCCTGCAGTCACAAGCCAAAGAAGCAAAATGGTAAAGCTTAACTCACAGTTGCAAATGGCAGCAGCCTGAACGCACTGGGATGCAGGTCTGGAGACGGAGCCAAGTCTTTAGTACTGGAACAGTCGCTGCTTATTCAGCCAAGTACAGTGCTTTATAGTAGTAGCATACAAAATACTGGAACTGTTCCAATACTAAAGTCTTTCTGAGACAGATGAGAAGTACTTTGTAAAATAGAAAAATGAAAGACACTGATGCTGTAAGCTGTGGTAGACGACTAACGTACACAATATGAGATGCAATGTTGAACGTTTAGCGTGGCTCAAAAGACGATGAGCAGCTAGCTTAGCAGCAACTGCATACTGACTTCCTTCACCGACTCTAAACTCTGTTGTGGATTTCTCATGCTCGCTGGTTTTTCTGTTTTAGTTACCTTTTACTTCTCAGTTATAGTTATTTTTAGTTTCTGGTCTCCAGTAGACTACCAGTGCTGTCCAACCTGCTGGCTCTTTCAATGTGGCCCGCAATTAGGCCTAACTCTCAGACTATTAAATATTTTAAAACTAAAATTACTGCTAGGAAACTTTTGTGACTCAGTACCAACCACAAATTTAAAAATTGCTTACTCTATTCAGAGTCAGATCTCTCGCTAATAACATTGGGAAATTTAGCAAAGATTTTTGTGTGAACACTGTTTTACTGTTTGTTGTGTATGTTTTAATGTCTGTTGTAATCCAGCCTTCTTGGTTGCCAAATCCAATTAAGGTTATGATCACGATCAGATGAGCGTGACTATTTTTTTACAATAATATAATGTCGGTCAAATAGCTTAAACTTTCGATAAAGACAACAGTATTTCAACATCTGAAAATATGCTCACTTTTATGCCAAATGCTGCACAATGCATTGTGGTATGGGCCTTGGCTTTGCTCCATGCCCCATGGGGAGATTACAGCACTCCATGTCCCTGGATCTCTGGCTGGATTCAACTGTTGAGAGGCAAGCAATGTGACCCTCAGCCACAGGAAAGTTTTTAAAGTGGCCCATGGCTTGAAAAAGGTTGGACAGCACTGGACTAAGCTGGCTACTCGTTATTTTCTGAGTGCACATTAAATATTTTCTTCATTGACTGATGAACAAAAACAACTAAAACAGAAAGAAAAGCAACAACTAGTAAGATATGAGAAATCCAAGAAAATGTGTAAGCATACAGACCACTCCAGCTGGACAATGCCCTTGCGGAAGTCCTTGCTTTCAACCATGCTTGCAATCTTGCTATCACTCAATTGCTACATACACAACAACAAGAGTTGTGTCATATTCATCCTCTCGTGAGACTGTTTACACAACGCATCGGCTCATCCAACAATTTCTCAAACCCGCTGCTAATATACCAACTGCCCATCAAACCTGCTAAACTTACGGCCAAGCAACTCGAACGGCAGCGTGTATTGTTTTGGGTCAACAAACATTCACAAATGAAAATACAGTTTCATCAATTAGTAAAGTGCAACTAAATTAACTAAAACATGTTAATGTTCATAATTCAACGCCTCACAGATATTCTACAGATATTACGTTTTACTCCTTGACAGTGTACTTGAACAGGAGGCACTGTTATCTGCTAGACCGCTACTTCGCAATTAAGATACGTGCACAGCACAGAATCACTTTTTCTATGCAGAAAATGTAATTAGCACACACAGTTGGTTTATTTACGACTCTCTTGCGCTACTCCACAAGATACAGCAATTCTTTTTCGACAGTTTACAGAGGAAAGCTCATTTAAAGCACATTGTAAAATTTGCTGCTGTTTTCCATTCACTAGGTGGCACCACTGTATTGCGATGACTATGCAATTACATTACATTACAGTAACAATTTGTAGTACACCAAATACAAAAATGTCCTATGGCTAAATACGTCATTCATTCAAAATGCGCAGTTAAATAAATCTGCCTTTAAATGTTTCTTGAAGGTCGAACTATCTGGTATGTCCCGATTTAATAATGCATGTACGGTGAAGAAGGCTGCACAAGACCAGAAGACGAAGTGAGTCACAGACCAGTCACCTTGATCTGTTGGTTCAGTTCTTCAATGACACTACGGTGGATGAGTACGCAGTGTCGGTAGTCGCGGACGAAGCCGTGAGCATCGACCTCGACCTGGCCTTGTTTCAGCAGCAGCTGCAGTTCTAGGTCGCTGAAGAACCGATGTCGCTCTGACCCCAATCTCAAACATCAACCAACTCACTCTCATCATACAGTAGCATTATAAGAATAGCAAAAACAGCTGAAGTTATAAAGACTGCATCTCTGTTCTATAACATATATACTCCTATGCAACATAAATATCACTTGTAAAACACTGTTACCAGTGACCTTCCTCCGTCACACAACAACAACAACAACAACAACAATCAAAAACAGTGAAAAATAAAGTTAACTGGGTCCAAAACTCAAACTTCTGAAGCAAATTAGTTAATTCCAAATGCAGTTTCCCTTGCCAAGCTCATGCCTAAAACACAACATGCACAGGTCTAGCATGTAATATATGTGAAGACAATTCACTCTTTCATTTTTCATATTCATTGTGTAACACAAACACAAACATAGCCAATTAAACCACCATTTCCCAAATTTACCTGGTTTAACCTTAAAGGGTTTGAAGTAGGCCTAGACTTTATAGCCGGATGCCCTTCTGATGTCCAACCAATGGTACTACAGTACAGCACCAAACACAATTATTTCTTCATCATGCAATGTAGACTGCTCAAAACAACTGAAAGCAATATGCTCTTTGTCGTGTAAGAAACTGAGTTACTTACTTTTCCATCTCTTCCTCCAGGTCTTCGATGTCGTTCTTCCTGCGTTCATCTTCTTCTTGTCGACGCTGGACAAATGCTTGAATGTCGGCCAACACGAGAGCTTTCTGACGAACCTACCACAGCACTCTCAGTGCTGCAGTGAACATTACTGGCAGCAAGTAAATGACACACTGGGAGCAAGTATGTGACACACTGACAGGCTGATGAAAATACTGAGTAATCATCTTATAACTACTGGCGGTGGAGCCCACTGGGCAGGGAATTTTCTGTCCTAATGGGCAAGACATATTGCTTACATCTACCACTTTTTGCAGTTCCAAAATAAAAAATCAGCTGCCAGCATTTACGCAACAAGAGTTGCTTCAGACTTCTGCATAACGATGTGCCAAATCTGTAATCTGTTGTTAACAGATGCATTTTACAATATGAAAATGTACCAAAATGCGTATGCGGCCGGGGCTCTGCCCCGTACCATGTTGAGAGCTTATAGTGCTCCCCAGTCACCCAGATGGTTTTAAGGGGCCGCGGCTGGAGGGGGACAAAAGGGAAGGGAAAGGCATTGAAGGTGTGTGGGGAAGGGGAGGGAATGGGATGGGTAAAATGGGGAGGAAGGGGATTAAGGAAGAGTGGGTAAGGAAGAAGAAAGGAAAGGTGTGGAGAATATTGCTCACTGTTGTAGGCAAAAGAAATTGTGATTTCCAGGAAATGTGCCAACAAAACAAACAATCAGTTGACATGAAACTTTAAAAGAGCTTCCGGCACCGATGGACTTATAAGTAACTGTCATTAATTCCATGAATTTTCCCAAATAAATCATTCACCATAAGGTGCAACTATTTTGAACTAAAACAACAACTTACATTCATTTCAAATTCAATTTTTGCTTTGCGATAGCGACACAGTCGTTCCCAGACGCTCGAGTCAAAGTTGTCGGGAGCAAGGGCGTCAAGTTCAGCCACTGCAGCATCCAGTGCTCTCTGTGCCTCCTCATTGCGCCGTGATGTTGGTGGACGATCTGAGAATGGATTCCCAGACTTCGAGTCGTAAGCACTGGAATCAAGCATCTTCGCCTTCTGACCTCTGAACATATAAAACAAACAGTAACAAACTAGAAAGCACTCATAGAGTTCAAACCTCCGCCAAGAATATGTTTTAGTTCACAATGTTAAACTGGTGCACATACTGAAATCAGGCTCATCACTACAATCGTTGGCTGTAGTAAAGCTCCTCACACTGCAAATAGGCAAATAAGAAGTAATATTCCTGGATCGAATTAACAAAAAAACAAAGAGCTGATGAGCATAAGAAATCCAAAATATGGCCCCAAAGTCCATTAAGGCATTCCGGTAGATACAAGCAGTTTGTGGTGGTGAGGATTTGTGAACCAGGCGAGTTATGAACCTGCAGTGAAAGCAACAAGTACTGACTGATGGCAAAAGTAGTGAAAGACACACAAACTAAGGCAGTAAATGTCAGTTACTTTGGTCGTTTGCGGAAATGCTTGTACAGCTGGTCGGCCATAACAGTAGACAATTCGGCAAACTCTTTCCGGAAACCTTTGTCCATTGCACGATCCTCCGCCTGTAGCATCTCATATTCCACGCGAAACTCTTCCAGCTGCTTCTTTGCTTGCAGAAGCTCACCTGTCGCTTTTTCCTACAAAGTAATTAATTGACGATCAAGTAGCATAAAGTAGAATATGTCTGTGTCATGTAAATATACTTCTATGCCATGCTAGTGATGATGCTACTGACAATAGTCATAACAAGTGTCAGTGAAGCTGAGTGTTGGAGGTAAATACAAAGGCATATAAACAGGCATACATTATCTGTGGCTGTAAAGCTGGTGTCTCGCTGAAAACTATAAAAATGGAGATCAGCTGCACTCTATGAATCCTGGCTTAATAGGTCCCTTACCTTAACTTTTTAAGATGTGATTCTTACTTGTGTGATTAAAATTAAATTGAAACATTATATGCATTACTAACTTTTTTACAACAGCAATAATGACAAATGTGACATTGTATTTATATATGCAGAAGTGCAAAAACACATATGTTGTAGGCAAAAGAAATTGTGATTTTCAGGAAATGTGCCAACAAACAAACAATCAGTTGACATGAAACTTTCTATTCATGATGTCAACGGTTTTCTCAGAGACTGTTCAGACTTTGTCCAAATTCTTGCAATATCCAAGAAGCATGCAAAACGTTAAAACAAGAAGGCAAGCTACTAACTGATGCATCCTGTTTGACGTTCAACATGTCTATTAGCTCCTTCTCGCGGTTCTCAAGTTCTTCCTCTTGCAGAATGGAATATCGCAATCGTAGAATCTTCAACTCCTCCTGCACAGTTGCACAGATCTTCTACCATCAAATAATATTAATATTACTAATAATTAGTAATATTACTAGTACTTTCTTGAACTATTAATATTACAAATAATTAGTAATATTACTAGTACTTTCTTGAACTAAATGCAGGCAAATGAAACAAAGCAATCATTCTGATCAAAATTTCTGAAAGTGAACCATTAAACATTTGCAGATGGTGACTGGATGCACAAACTATAACTAGTACTGATATAAAACTGAATCTATAAATGAAGTTCAAAGCTGAAACAAAAACTAAAACTAAAAAGTTAAAAATAGTGAAACATAACCATAATCATACATCTGCAACTGAGACCGGAAGTGAAAAATAATGTGACTCTTGCATATTACAGCTAGTCCGATGAATACAAGAAATCTACGGATCTATGGCACATTAACTGTCAGTAAAGCTTACTAAGTGTCAGAGACCAACCTGAAACACAGCAAGCTCAGCTTGAACCTTGCTCATGAACAACTGCATCAGGACCTCATCAAACGTCTGCGTTCCTTCCTGGATGATCGCCTGCAACTTCTTCAACTCACCTTCCAGTTGCTACCACAACACAAAACACAATCAATCACTCATCAACGATGCACAACACCTGTGAGGCTGTGAAGCTAAAAAGCTGCATAAAAGTGTAACACGAGGTATTGACTTACGGAATGCACCTGCGTTCATAGTGTAGTAGGTGAACTACAAATACTGATTCAGGTCCGCTATCACAAAGGGCCGCTATCACAAAGGTCCGCTATCGCAAAGGGCCACTATCACAAAGGTCCGCTATCACAAAGGTCTGCTATCACAAAGGTCCGCTATCGCAAAGGTCTGCTATCGCAAAGGGCCGCTATCGCAAAGGTCCACGGGACACATGCAGAACAGTATGTGCAATAGCGTTACACCGTAAAACTAAAACTAACACTAACCCTAGTCCTGACCCTAACCGATACAGTGGGCACTGACCTGACCCTAATGCTAGGATACAGAAGTTTATACATTACACAGCAATAGCAGCCCTTTGCGATAGCGGACCTTTGCGATAGCGGGCTGTCACCCAATAACTATGATGATGATGATGATGAAGGTATGAATTTGTGGCTATATACTGCAGTTGCAATAGAATGGAATTCAGTAAAAAAAAACGAGATGGTGAAAAAGAAATGACAAGTGTGAAACAGAAAAAGGCAACTGCTACTGGGCTTTTTAAACAATGGTATAAAATAACGCACAGCAATACTGCGAGCTTACAAGAGCTACACTATACATACATGTAGCAAAGCAGTCATAAAATCTTGGTACAAGTGACATCTAACCCTCCAGAATGTCACAGCAGACAAACACAAAAACAGACAATAACTCGGCGCCCTTGATTTGGTTTTTACATATTATGATGCCACAGAAATTATCATAATTATTATTATTACTATTTGTTAACATTAAAAATCACGAAGAATAGTGATTGCTATATCAAATGTTTTAACAAGTACAGTAAATAAATTCAGCTTTTTATGCTAATATGGAACGGATGCAACTACTGTCCTGGTTATCTGTTGAACTGTCATTGTTTCAGACAAGTAACAGTCCATGCTGTAGTCTGCATAACAACAGTAAATACAACATCATCGGAAGAATATCTCAGAACAACAACCTTGCGGAATTTCTCGCGTTCTTCTTCCAGTTCTTTAACCTTTTTCTGATACTCGACAGCAGCTCGCCTTTCCTCATCCGTCCATTCTTCTTCCTTCTTCTCTTGAAAGAATGTTGGAATCGGAACATCCTGTTGAATGAATGAATGAATGATGTTTTTATTAACGTGTGATAAAAAACTAACTAAAAGCCAGTTAAGTCCTACACACGCGTCAACTAAAAGAAAGATA
>Ga0209145_1000120_pt1 | contig 14615 bp, 14 predicted proteins | sample WorMetfiPIANOSA2_FD_187396 | JGI IMG/M metagenome (GOLD analysis project Ga0209145, IMG submission 187396) | Marine gutless worms symbiont microbial communities from Max Planck institute for Marine Microbiology, Germany - Olavius filocauda... | ecosystem: Host-associated > Annelida > Digestive... | reverse complement strand
GGGTTGGGAAGGTAACTGCTGCGTAGCTACGGACTGGTGACCGCCGGCCTGGTGGTGATGTGTTGAACTGTTGATTGGTGGTGAATGGATGGGTGTAGGTTAGGGCATTGCTTGCATACGAGAATATCATAGAATTCTCGCGAGATTTCTACGAGACGATTCTCGTAAGGAAATTTCCATTTCGTGAAATTAGTCAAAAATGCGTTCTCGCCGTTTGCTAATTATAACACAGCTGTATCCAATTAACTGCAACTCTACCGGCAGCCGTTGTAACATAATAGCGAACCTTAATACTGCGTTACATGGCCGCAGCCGCCCAGCTGGCGTAAATGAAATTGTTTGAAGTTTACCGCAGTCCGACAGTCCGGCTGTACATCGTTGCTGTCGGCCAGTAATAATATGATACGATGGCCTCGTGTCATGCATCTGGCAGCGTCCAGCGGCTCTAGCTTAGCTTAGAGTGTCTGGCACCTGGTGGACGTAATATTTACCGGTTACCCACACCACACGTGTAGTGAGTATAGCAGCAGAAACGAGCGTCGCCGCCGCCTGCAAAGAGAGCAAAGGGGACGCTTCCCTGGTGAGTGGACGTCACTACACCAGGTGATCGTCGGCGTGACTGTCGCGCTAGCGATCGCCTCGTGTAATCACCGTATTACCCACCGCACGTCAGTGCACGACGGCAGGCAGCACGGATCAAACGACGTTGTGTTGATAATGCCTTCGGGTAGGAAGGCCGCCAGTGGCGGTGTCGGTATCACGGCAGCCAGAGGTGCAAAGCAAAGTGGACCTACTGAGCGCTTCGCTCACGACGGTGGCAGAGGCCACTGTGCAGGCGGAACATCGGTTAAATCTCGCAAGATCTCACAAAAATGATCGGGAAAATGGCTACGAGAATCGATCGCCGGTTTTTAGCTACGAGTTATCCCCTAGTGTAGGTATCTTGTTTCTAAATCTATTTCCCCGGCTTCTCTTAATCTCAGGGTTGAGTGAGTCCGTTCTTCCGTACTCTGAGGCGGTCTAAGTTTTCCAGCCAGAGTTTCTGGCTTAAGCTTCCTGGCTTGATATTTCCAGCCCTAAATTTCCTAAATTTTCTGGTCCAGTGCTTCCGGCCTAAACTTCCTGGCTCTGGTTTCTAGCCCTAAGTTTCCAGCCTTAGTTTCCGGCCCATGAGTTTTCTAGCCTACAGCTTTAGCAATGAGAAGTCATCTCTGAAATTATGATTAATAGCATGTATTAAACAAATGTGAAAGTCACAAACAAATAATATGTACAAACAACGAAAAAAAACACAGTCAGCATCGTCTTACACTGCGGCCCATGGCAGGCTTACGCTGCGATCTAGTTTCCAACATCACTACAGTTCAGCAGTTCAGTGTTCAATTAATGTACAATTTACCTCGCAGCAAACAACTTTAACTATAACTGCATAGGTGGTCAGAACTCAACAGAACTCATCTGCTAACTGTAGACTCACTCTCAACTAAACTCTACAACTGAATAACTGCAGACTGCCTAACTCAACCAACTGCAGACTGCTAACTCCCAACTAGCTGCAGATTGCCTCTAGCAGTATGCCACGGTCACTTTTATAGTGGGCAGGATGACAGCACAGCCAACAGGCTAGCAGCGCTGCACTAGAGTTTTACGGGCTATAAAAATGTGCATTTTAACAGATCGATGAAAGGCTACGGCCCCTACATAAAATTACTTCTTTGGAAAATTCTAACAAGTAGGTACTAATGTAAAATTTCATGAAATTTTCTCACGATGAAAAATTCAATGAAAGTTTCAATGACAGTTTCAGTGAAAATTTTACAACTTCTTGATACCACACGTGAAAGTTTTCCAAGTGTTATTCCAATGCAATCATCATCATCATCATTTCTGGCTTGCACTGCTAAGAGTACGTAGCACCACTCATAGCTAACAGCCTTCAGAGCGGTCAATTCTGAGCCATATTGACTTCTTCAGTTGACTGAGTTAGTGGTGTAGCTCAGTGGAAGAATGTCAGGCTCTATCCGGCGAACTTAACCTGGCCTGCACCTGACCTGCAGCTGATGGGTAACCATTTATATCCATAAACCGTCTGCTGCAGGTCAGCTAACTAGGCCAACTCAGCCTTTCATCCTTACGGGGTCGATAAATGAGTAGTAAGCTGTAATCAGATGGCTGCTACCACTAGCCAGTGGTGACGCCACCTGGTGAATGCTATGAGGTAAAGACAGGTATGGTGTATTTGCAGGGTAAAAGCTGTGTGATCCATACCTGAGTGCTTAAGGGGTTCATACGATTGGGTGCTATACATACAACTGTACCTTTTTACCTTCAGTCACTGTGAGATTATGGGACTTTAGGTCGTCCAATGTCTTCATCCATGTGATCTGAGGACATCCACGAGATTCCAGTGCAATACATGCAAAAATAACTGTTTATTTTTGTTTTGAGACAGTTCTGTAAACTGAACTGAGAATGAATAAATAAAAATTTGGCAAGATGATATATCAAAAAATCTATACTGTTATATCAAAAATTCGATATTTCCTCAGGTGATATGATACGATATATTGATTTTGAACCGATATTTTGATATTTTCGATATATCAAAGCATCAGTAACACCGATCGTGGCAAGTGTTAAAAGTGCAGTTGATGCCAAAAATAGAATGTGTGCATGACATGCATGTTTGCATATCACTGCCACAAAACTGCCTAACATCACATATTTGATAATCTGTGTGTAGTAGCCTATGCATTTCAGTGTAAGCACAGTAACCATTCCTTGCTGCTTCTATGTTGCACAAAACAAGAATTTGTAGGCCTGATCTGTTTTAAATGCTGGTAATTGTATTTGCAGAAATTTAGTTGAAGCTAACCATGGTGACGCTGAACAAGTGGGGAATGCAAAATGAGTCGCTCATTAATATTTTGGAGAGTGAGCTGCCACCACAGTCAACACTGTATTGGTTGTTAATCTCAATCTGTGCTGCAATTGCATGGGTTATATATATAACATACTACAACTCGCGTGTTGTTGGCATCGTTCTGACTGTCATCGTCAACAAATTAGTCAAATTTGGACATGTCCACATTGGTGAGCTTTGTAATATGTCTTACTGGTCATTGAAGTGTGATTCTTATAGTGGGCATCCACCCTCATTGTATTTCCTATATTGCCCACTGGGCAATATGGAGAATACACTGAGGGTGGATGTGACATGAAATGAAAATTTATATAGTGCATACATGTACTCTACTCTCCAGTATAAATACAGTTACATAAAGGTTTTTTATGTCTTCATTAATTGAAGAAGTAGTTAGTGTAACTGTATAATATTGGTGCAGAAGGTGTTACAGGCCATTTACTTTTTGATTGGCACGAGCACCCGGTGCTGCTTGTTAGGAAGTAAGTGCTAGCAAATGCACATAAGAATTTGTAGATAGAACCATTAGATTCCTCATTGAAAGAACTTTGCCCATTGTTTGGGTGCTGCAGCTGCTTGTGGCGCATTAAAGTTATATGGCCCGTAAATTATGGCTCGTCATAAAACAGTGCTGAGTAGCTTCAAGGTCAACATTGAATAAGTGCAGAGACCAGTGATCTTGACTCGCCAGTTATCAGTCAATTACTGACAGGAATCTAAATCATCTATTCCCTAATGGAGCATGCTATCCAGCTGGACCGAATGTTGCTGGAACTGGATCAGATGTCCGGCATTTCCTATTGACGTTAATGTCATTTGTAAGGACTTGCATGAATCCTGAAGCAGTAAGACCTATATTGTTGCTAATATGGTAATTCTGCAAACCACGAATTATTGATTAAATAATTAAGTATACATGAGCTTAATTGAATGAGAGATGTGCACTCAAGATGGGCTGTTGGTGTTGGGCTGAGCCTTCAATTTAAAGTGACAACCCGGAATAATAATTTTTTTTCCGGTTAGTTTTTATAATTTCGTTTGACACAGATGATAGCAATGGAATTTAATATTAATACTTAATCAGCTTTATTTCATTACAAGAATGACATTTTAATGCTAATTTCTGTTGTAGCAGATGTTGTCACTTTGTTGTGTTTCTTGTTATGTGCAGGATCATTCAGTATTTCTGTTCTATCAGGAAAAGTCATGTTTCGTGATGTCTATTTTATTACAAAAAACTATTCAGTGCGAATTCAGCTGGGCCTTGCCATTTTTCGTTGGTGGAGGCCACTTACACACAAAAAAGTTAATGAAGGTTAGTGTAGCTCGTGGTTACATTTTTGTATGGCAGTTTTCAATTGTCATTTTGTTTGATAGTTTAGTCATTGCATGTGTAACGTTGTCCTGTTAATAACTAAGCACAGTTCACTCCAGTGTTTGATTTTTCACTAAAATATGCTAGTTTTGGCATTTTGAGGTAGCAGTGTTATGTTAGCTGAACGTTTGTTATCCTCTGTAGATGAGCCAGTGACCCACGTCATTGTGTGGTCAAGTGTTGTGGGTGGACTAGGAACTGAAAAGTGTGCACACCAAGAAACTGCATGGCACTGGGTTGCTGTGTTAATGTTGCACATTTGGCCTAGTCATATCAATCAGTCAATCAAAAACATTTGTATGTGCACTGTGCAGTCTGGCGTGTAACAGCTAGAGTCCTTGCTGAAGCCATCTCTATACAGAATTAATGGTTAAGTTTCAAGTTGTAGTCATAATTAATCATTTGTGTTCATGATGGAACACTGTAGACTAAAAGAACATTTCATTCAGAATAAAATTGAAGTTGTTTATTCCATATTGATTTATTTCAGCTACTTGATTGTTATGATAAGATGAAATCTTATAACACTGTCTGCATTTGTTGTATTTTCATGCTTATTTGTGTATTTTGTGTTGAAACAGATCTGTCTCACTCGGAGACACGGCTGTCAGTGTACTTGGATAACTTTGAGCTGCATGTCTACAACCAGACAGCCGTCTACTCTGCTTTGGAAAAGCTGTTTGGAATTGACGAGTTACTGCCTCGACCTTCAGAATCTGAACAAGAGTTAGTTACTTCTTTTTTGGGCAGTTGCTATCAGATGTCACTTAGAGAATGTATCACTTGTTTAGTTTTGCACAGGTCTTGAGATAAATGAACTAGCACTGTAGAGTTGTATGTATGTTGTATGTATATGTTTGTGCCATGTTTAGTACTAGTATCTGTGGCATCTTCAGACTTACTATCTTTTGCACACATCTGTTGAGTAGGCCTAGGTGATGTTCTGTCGTGTTTCCATATAGCATTTTATTTGGCTTTTTCAGTACTTGTATTTTGTTGTTCTTTGTGAACAGTCACAAATGGGTTGACCAGCAGAAACAATGGCAGTGGCGTGATCTTATTCCTGTTGTTAAGGTTGAAGTGATTGCGGTAAGTTAACAGTTTGTGAGTATTTGGTTTGTTATAACAGTAATAATGTGAATGATAAAATGGACTAACACACACCCACATGCCATTTTACAGCCCATTTTCCAGATACATCTGGTGAGTCAGTGCTCTCATGAAGGAGAGACTTACTGGAACAACCACTGGATTTTTTATGAGCCTGATGTCCTTCCTGCCACTCAAACTGTAATGCAAAACACCACAGGAAAACCCAGTGTTTTGGTTGTCTTTTGTTTTACAATGTCAGACATGGTATCAGCACCCCATGTCTAACCAACAGTGTCAATGTACTGAAGGAACAAAAAACAAAGTGAAATGAACTAATGTGAAAACGTATTTATATAACCATTATTAAAGCAATGAATGGGCAGAGAAGAGAGAGTTGCATAGAGTTAAGTCTTCAGAAGAGATTGGAAGACAGGTAAGTAATTAATCGGTCATAACTAAGAATTTTGGTCATCTGCATCTATAGCTAAAACACTAAGATTAGATTAGATTAATGATGAAATGAACATAGTGAATAGTGAGAATAATTTTTGCATATTATGTGCATATTGTTTTGAAACATCTGTCGTGAATTGTAATTCACTGTAAAGTGTTGCAGATGGGTCATCATCATCATCACAAGTTTTTATAGTGTGCACCTACTACACTATGAATGCAGGTGTATTCCATAAGTGGGTTGTATCTGTTGTTGGTCTGATGTGCTACTAGGGCCGAGTGGTGTTCGGCAATTACTTGCTACCTCAAACGCTGTCACTCAACTTCGAAGATGCTCATCTGGTCTACACCACAAAGCCACCGTCAACCCCTTTTGATCAGTTCATGCATATTGTTAAGTGCAAATCAGACAATCTGAGGATAATGCTCGTACCAAGTCCTAAATATTCTGGCAAAATTGATGAGTATGTACTTTTCTGACTGCATCTGTTTCGATTGTGTACAATTGTAATTTTGTTGTTATATTTAAAAGCTGCAGGTGAATAGGTGGATCATTTACATCAATCAGCATATGTGTGGTGTGACTTGCTGCAGCAGTTGCATTGAATTCTGTTTTTATCACTGTGTATAATGTAGAAAGTTCACTAAGAGGCAGATGTTACTAAATTAAGATTTTGCTAGTCGGTGTTTGTAATGTCCCCATTATCTTGTTTGCTTATAATGATTTTTTGTGCCACAAACCATTGTAATAATGACAATAACAATGGTCAGATGCTTGTGATTTTGAGTGTATAAAAGCAGCATTGGCATAAAGTTCATTACATGTATAATAAACATATAAACATGATTGTTGTTGATCTGAACAGTTCATTTGAGTCTGTGCTGTGTGTAATTGCTGAGTTGTAAAATTGCAGGCCACCACGATGCATGGGCGATGGCTTTGTTGTACTGCAGAGTAGTGACATTGATATCTACTATTATCAAGATGAGCCAGGTGTGTATTATCATTTGTCTGCACTTCAACAGTTTGGTTGATTTTGGTACTTTGATATTGTTGATTGGGTATCAAGAACGGCATCTGGACTGTAAAAATACGCTGCAATAATCTCCAAAGTTCGTTATAGACCACCAGCGGCTGAGATAAATGTGGAAAATATTAGTTAGAGCAGCTGTGTGTATGTGCATCTAGTGCAGATAATAGCAGCTTGTGGCAATTACAGTTTATATTGGATAATCATTCAGTTTAATGATTGACTAAGTTGTATATGATGTGGTAGATGTTATAGCTTTATAATGTGATTTTCTGATGCACTTGTGTTCATTGAATTCATCTGAAATGCTGGTGTTCAAATATTTGATAGCATTAGTTCTATTCATTGGCAGAGGTTAAACATATTTCATGATACTGCAATATATAGCATTAGTTTGTAGAGAAATGAACCTTGTTTTTGTACTGGCACTTTGTGCTTTTAACACATATACGAAGCATGTTGAATTTCTAAGTGTAGGTAATGTGTTCACTGTTTGCGGCATGTAGGTATGGTGCCATACGAGCCGGAGTTGGTTCAGTTGGCCAATGGTGATGTGCTTGCTGTGAGGACATGGCCATGCTGGGGCATGGACGTCAAGTATGGCAAGAATACAGACATCAGCTATGGTCCATGGGCTGACAGGCAGCGGTGAGTGATCATGAGACAGAGTTATACTATGTCTGAATGCTATATCTAGTTCAATTTTCGTTTGTTTGTCAGTAGTTAACTATGTATAAATCCTTCTCTTTTGTTTCCTTCATATACGATTACTGGATGTTTGTGCCATCCTGAATGTATTACAGTTAAGTAAAATTCATTGTTTGTAAACGTACATTCATTCATGTCAGCTTATATAGGATAGATATGTGATGTACATTTTGTAGCTAGATAATCATTCCATACTGAATGTATTACAGTTAAGTAAAGCTGCATTCATTATCAGTCTCATCTGATGTATGAAGACTGAGATATGTCCACTTAGATATTGACATAGCAGTACTGGTAGTCGAATGATAAATTGTATGAGTGAATATTTCTGCAGCTTTCGCAAATTGTTCCTAGGACCAAAACATTTTTATTCTTGCAAGCCATTTTTATGCATCACAGCATATATCCTTTGTCAACGTGGTAGTGTTTGGAATGTGTCAGATGGTAGATATGCTAGGGTATGTGATGTAATTTTTGTAGCTAGATAATTATTCCAGACTTGATGCTGATTGTTTGTTATATAAAATGAATAAAGCAGTCACTGTAATTATGCAGTTGTATCTCTGTGACGTCAAAAGTTGCACAAGGCTCACCAAAGCAGTCAATCCAGTTCCATTCGATCAAAACTGAAATGCACATGGAAAATGATAAAATTTGCTTTAAGAATATAATGATTGCATACTTTAGAAAAGCTGTCGATTGTGCTGATCTGAATTTACATGTTGTTAATGTAGGGAGTTTTTGTGGAAATTTTTCTATCCTGCTGACTATCAGCCAATGAAAGCAACTGAGCTGCCACAGCCTGGCCAGTGTCGTATGTGGAAAAGCTTCGACTTTAAGATGAGTATGCAACATGACGTCACACTGGATATCTTGTTTACTAAGGACAAGGTGGAGTATGAACACTTGCTGTTGTTTATTTTTATTTAATAAATCAGGCAAAGGGCAATGTTGTGAAATTATATGTCTATTATTTTTATTTCACAGTGTGTTATATAATATTTTATCTTTATTGTTTTTGCACTTGAACAGTAATTTCTGGTCCTGTGATGCATAGTTTTTTTAATGAAATGTTAATATTGCTTTTTGAAATCTGCATTGTTTAATGAAAAGACCAAAAAACTTATTATATGTACATATATGAACTATACTGACATCATTTTTTTCAGAGATACAACCGCATAATTACATGTGGTGCTCTTCTGGCGGGTGTGACAAAAGTGACGACTGACAAGCTTCAACGACTGATGAATGCTATGGCTCGTGTGGTCACTGGCACACACAAATTCGACCGAGGCCTATCCCGGTTACTACACACTGAACTGCACTGGCTCAGTGTGCCCGAGCGAGTCACGTACAAGCTCTGCATCATGGTGTATAGTTGCCTGCATGGTCAAGCGCCGCAGTACTTGGTCAACCTCTGTCTACCAGTCTCCGACGTCGCTTCTCGGCAGCATCTCAAGTCCGCCAGTTGATGACTCCTGTTTCTTCCGCGTCACCGATTGCAAATGTACGGCCGACAGGCTTTCTCTGTTGCTGGCCCGTTGGCCTGGAACTCATTGCCGGACAATTTGAGAGATCCGAGTGTCACTCACCAGAGACAGCTTCCGCAGACTTTTGAAAACACATTTGTTTGCTCTGTACTGAAGCATCCAGTGCATTAGAGGTTTTACGAAAATGCACTATACAAATCTACTACTTACTTACTTACATTTAGTGTTTGCCAGTTTTGGTAATGTGTGAAGTGAAGCATATTTGCATGTTGTGTATTGGAATTGTTCGTGGTGCAGGAAACACAGGCAATTCATATGCACAGTGGTCAGGGCTCATATTTGGAGTTCACAATTCCATTTGTTGTCGATGCATCTGGCTACATGACAAAAGTCAATGGACAGATGATGCATCTTGATGCAACAACGAGCCTTAAATTTAGATCTCTGATACAGTGTGAAACACTGGAGGTATGTTGAATGTTTTTGGACTTGTTGATGTTAGTAAATAAGTAAGGATATTTCTATCCGGCAGTCATGCAGCCACAAACAGATGCATCTTAAGTGCTCGTCGAAACTGTCCAAGGCTTAGTTTTGGCTGTAACAAATGTCAGTTTATTTACTGATAATTTGAGACTTCTGTTTCCTATTCTGTGTGTCAGATTGTGCTGTATAGTTGTATACTACTCGTAACATCACTTTACTTGGTTTTGCCAAAGTGCCGTGGAATTTGTGTCACAGTCTTGCAATGACCCGTTGTACTGCAGTGTTCTGGTGTTGGTAGTATTCACTGATTTCTGTTTCACGCTAGGTATTGTTGAGTGTCTCATTCATGATACTGTATATAAGAAATTATTTTCACCAGCTTTTTAAGAAAGGGATAAACACTTCTTTTGCTACAGTATGCCTAATAATTTTTGTTATTTTTTTTCTAAGGATAGAGGATCATTGAGCTTCATAAATAAATTTTGTTATAATTTTTGTTTTTGCATGTTTTATGGTTTGTCTGTTGTGTTCATGCAGTTGTCAGTTGAGATAAAATATCCACCAAACTGGAATGATCATCAGACATGGAAATGCATTCTAACGGCTTGCAAAACATCTGGATATCTTGTATTTCAACACAAAGAATTCTTTCAAGGTTATTTCTTTGTCGTGCATTGTTAAAAGTTTCTGTGATTAGTCAGTGCATTAATGAAAGCCCTCGCAACAAATATCGTTATTAATTGTTGTTGTTATTCCAGATGTACGAGAGTGCTTTTAGAAATTTTTTAAACTAAACTCTACATCATTTTGTTGAGCTTTTTGCTTTTGAGAACTACTTTGTCCAAGAATATGTTGGAGACATTCTGTTAGTTTCTGATCTTGTGATCATTTGTCTCCCACTTGTCAAGCATGCATATAAGAAAGAACTACAACAAATACATTAAACAACCTTGGTAGGCTGTCTACAGTTTCTAAATCATCTCAGTTTTGTGTGGTGGTAAATGATGTTTGACCATTGTACTGAGTCTCAATATTGATGTTCTCTCAATCCAGTAGTCACTAGATTGAATTCTCATCTTGCTGTTTGTAGCGATAGGCCATTTGAAGGTGTGGCAACAGTCATTGTTTGTACATATTTAGTAATCAGAATGTTCTTGGGAGGAGAATACAAGAATAATGACCAAAAAATAACAGGATAATTATTGAGACCATATTATTTAAATTGTTTTTCTGTAATATAATATTATACGTAAGTTAGTTATTACGTTTAGAAAGTGCATGTACTGAAATATTCTGCTTTAGATCTGATAGAAGATTGGTCGACTAAGTCTAAACCAGACATCTACCATTTTGTACCATACACGTGGCATGTGGACATCGTTCTGAAAGAGTTTGAACTGGTAACACTCACAAATGAATGGAACTGGATAGACTGCTTTGGACAGACTCCGGAAAATGGTAAGATTAGCATACATGCATTAAAATGTTATTTGACTCTTCGCAGCAAATTCTGTTCTCTTATTTATCCGATGTTTGCATATTGTGTGTATTGGTAGTAGTGTTATTTGCATATGTGTGCATTTGTTGAGTTCTGTCATGTGCTGCCGTTGTAGCTCATCTTGCAGTTTGCGGTGACATATTCCGACTGTCTTTAGCCCTGCCATACGATGATTATCTTCCAGAGACCGTCCTGCTCGACATTCTCATATCTGTTAGTTTCATGTTTTATTAATTTATTTATTTATAATGATATCGTACATTTTGCATATGCATATGATCAGTATTGTTGTGTGAATATGAAAAATAATAATAATCCACACACATTCATTCATGATACTGTATATAAGAAATTATTATTCCTCTGACCTACTGTTTGTTTGGGGCATTATAAAATGGCAGACGGTGTCTGTGTCTGTCTGTTCCTCTGTCCGTCGCATGCCTGGTGTTGAGAATGGAAAGGCCTAGGAAGCCCAAAATTGACAGGATGGAAGCCTGTCACACGAGTTACCTTTGAACATTGTTTAGAGGTCAAAAGGTCACCAGGCCGATTAGTGCTGTCACAGACAATGCACATACACAGGTTGGTGGGAATTCCCATGATGCATGGGTGAAAGTGAAAGCATATTCCATTAAATAAGTAATAAAACCATATGCAGGTCGAATGAATTACAGTTTTCTCAAAATTGCCTTGTTTTCATCAGCTTCTGTACCCACATGACCATTTTAATGGCCACTTTCCAAGTGAACATTGTTTTGCCAGTTGTCCCTTGACTTTCCTTCTGCATTTATTCCAGTCATAATAATAATAATAATCCACTCATATTATATAAAACTGTTGTTTCTTGTTTGATAATTAACTGTTAGTCTGTTAGACTAGATGCTTGCTTGTCACTGATGTAATGAAAACTAAATTGTTTCTATTTAAAAAAAAATCTGCATGTTATTGTTACACACAAAACCTGCAATTCTCCAAGGCCATTGCAGTCTTAAGTTGTTAACCAGTCACTATCATGTAGTTTTTGAAGGAAGCAAATTGTTGATGGTATTTACTGATACTGAAACTGACTGATACAAATTCATGAAAATGCGACAGTCTGACATCATCTATGTTAACATTGCTTAGCATGAGCACATCTCAGCATTTCACCTATGTGATTGTCTTGCAGGGTGAAATGGCAGCGGCTCGTCTGTACCTACCAGAGACTAATACCAGCCGACATCTTGTGTTGGCGATTGCTAACAGCCTGAAGGTGATGGATCGGCATGGCAACGTCAGCAGCGTCGATCAGAAAGATGAGAAGTGGTCTCGTGTGTGCAGCAAGAGGTGTGCTATTTGTCATTGTTGTCCAGATACACAGTAGTCAGTCATTTGTGTTGTTTGCTAGTTGAATCAGTCTAATCTGTGAGTTTATGTGTTACAAAGATATAGAGATGTGATTAAACAATAGCCAAGAGTAGCAGTACTGATATCTCTTCAACCCAAACTAGTATCTCCAGACCCTACGATGTTATCAAGGTTTCTATAGGTCAGGGAAAACTGGAAAAAGTCAGGGAATTTGATTGGTCAGGGAAGGGAAAACAAGAATTTGGCAAAAAATCAGGAAAAAGTCCGGAAAATAAAAATAAAAAGGGCTGTAGAGACAGAATGAATCCATTGGTTAATAACAAGTTTAAAGTGCTTTCTCATTGCTGTTCGTTGTAATTTTACTTGTCAAACTGTTTCTTATTATTTCTTTGCCATATCATTTCTATTTCTTATATACTATCCACACCATCTGTCATCTGATATCAAGCTGCCTAAGTATCTGAAGTGGAACTGGCTCACTTGTTTAACAAGGTGATCATCTATGAGGATTTTCAATTATTTCCATTCCAACTTATGCACTTATTAACAACTGATATGTTATTTTTAGTTGCTTGGCCTTTATATATTTCACATATGTGTTTTGTAGTGATTAGAAACCTTATAGTGTATAATATATACCGTTTGTAAGGTAAGATAGTTAAGTTTGTGCCGATAAAGTTGGGAAGTTTTGATTCAAAGCTGGGAAGTTAGGGAAAAAGTCAGGGAATTTTATTTTGGATACCTGTAGAAACCCTGATTATTATTATTATTATTATTTTTTTTAAAACCTCGGTTAAAAATATCCGAAGGTGGAGTAAAAAATTAATAAAATTGTAGTCGCTGGAATGAACACTAATCCAGGTGGTGTTCCAACATAAAAACTGTCATTTAGCAAATCCGCGTTGAAACACTGAGTTAAAACAGAAATCCGTTGAAACAGAAACAGAAAGCTAGTTGACCGATCGTCGCCTATGTTGTCACCAATTTTCCGGCCGTTTATTATTATTATTATTATTATTATTATTGCTTTTGTTTTAATTTAGTTAAAACTTTAAGCTAGTTTATTGTTTTTACAACATGTGTGCATCAACTTGTGATATTAGGTTTTGTCGTGATATGTTACAGTGATGGTTGGGTTGACATTTGGACAACGCCCAAAGCTTCGGTGAACATTGGTTACAAGTATCATGCAATACCACCATCCGGCCGGGATATGGATGAGTTTCCTGGAACTCCAGATGGTGAAGAGACTATTCTCATTCCAGTTCTAGTTGCACAGAGGCCTCTTCGGCCAAGGACACAAGGTCGGGATTCCAGTGGCTATCCTGGATTGAAGGAGTTTGATCCAACTGTGATGGAGCCAGATAATATTGATGTGAAGATTGACATTGGGGCTTCAGTCTGTTATGCTTATGGATCTCTTGTATGCCACTTCTTAAATCTGAAGGTACTGTATCCTACCAATTTATGGTACAATCTCTCGGTGTTACATTTGTATTTAATATACATTTCTGCAACTCTACATGCATTGTTTTTCATATGTATTACTTTTATGCTGTTTTGGCTGATAACTAATTGTAGTTAGCATGCTATAGTTTAGATAATAGTTCTATGGATAATTTTATGCCTAATTTTGATTTTAGTATCTTGCATATAAAATCCAGTTTGATTCGGATTTTTGCTAGATCTGATTTTTGTTATAGCTTTGAAGTGAAGTGCACACATTCCACAGAAAAGTAATGACATATGAGACTTCGCATTTTGCCATTGTAGGCCTATATAATTTGTGCCTCACCAAAGAACTGACATGCAATAAAGTTTGCAAAAAACTTTAAAAAATCAAACTAAAATTAAACTAAACAAGTGATATAGATGGTGTGTTAACTGACTGACATCTGCATCATATATAATTTATATATTTTTTTGTAATGCTGAAGTTCGGCAGACAACTGGTCAACGTCTCCTTACTTTGACTATCCAAGCATGGCGTCTCTCTGTTTGGGCACATAGTACGATTGGATGACGGTGTTGATGCTAAGAAGATCTTGACTGCATTCTCGGGAGAAGATTGGAAGAGACTGCCCGGACGTCCTTGGATCATGTGGATGAAAGTCCTAAATGACCTTGAGTCCCACAATCTCACATTGACTGAAGCTGTCAGTATGGCTAAGAATCACCCGCTTGCTGGCTGTGAGTGGTACAACACTCACAG
>Ga0209145_1000118_pt1 | contig 14767 bp, 10 predicted proteins | sample WorMetfiPIANOSA2_FD_187396 | JGI IMG/M metagenome (GOLD analysis project Ga0209145, IMG submission 187396) | Marine gutless worms symbiont microbial communities from Max Planck institute for Marine Microbiology, Germany - Olavius filocauda... | ecosystem: Host-associated > Annelida > Digestive... | reverse complement strand
CTGCACATATTCATAGTTGTACCTCTCTGTCGCAGTTTTTATCTAAACTCAAGTCTCACCTTTTCATCACCTCTTTCCCTCCTCAGTAATATCATCCCATATAGTCTACATATCATGTTCCAGTTTATGTCTTCATTTTCCATTTTTACTTTTATTTGACCAACTATTGTCCTTCAGTGCTTGAAACTGTTGGTTGGGTCATCTGACCCGTAAAAATTGTCCCCGATATGACCTATAATGTGTTTGGTGGGACGTTAAACCCTACTCTACCTACCTACTTTTATTTAGTATGTTACTTTTTCATCACCTCTTTCCCTCCTTAGTAGTATCATACCATATAGTTCACATACCCTGTTCCGATTTAATTCTTTTGTTTCCTTTTTATTTTTACTTTTATTTAGTATGTTTGTTTTTATCTCTGTTTAATGTCATTATGTTTGGCGCCCCAGAGCTTTGGTGGTGAGGCGCCTTAGCAAATCTACTGATTTGATTTGATATGATTTGACCTTTCAACTCCAAAATCATAACACTGTACGATATCCTAAGGTCATTCCCTAAGGTCATTGAACACTTTGGGATTATCATTCGTTTTTGAGTTATGTTACGGATAAACAGACAGACGGACGGACTCGAACGTGCTACCCACGCACGCAGACCGACATCACCGTGGGTAATAATACAAATCACATTTTGAACACTGTCAACCCTGGCCATTCCCTGACGCTGACGACACTGATGGTCCTCTCTGTAATAGGATGATAGATGGTGATGACACAGCTAATGATGCGGACTGTCTGCCGCGATGACAATATATCCTACAGCGAATCTTTTTCCTTTTCTATGCGTCATCTTTTCACTGCAGCGAGTCTTCCGGCTGCTTCCATGCACCTGTGTCAGAGTCAGCTTTATTACTCAGCAGCGATATACATGTATATTTCTCCGGACGTGGCATCCTTGTCCATACGATCATTGTACACCGAACATAATACGTCTCTGCCTGCTTTCACGTCAATGAAGGATGTCATTACGCAAATATAATATGTCCTGTAGTGTGCACGGAAGCATAGCAGATCCACTGTGATCAGTTGTACATTGCGTTAATTATTACCATGTTACTGACAGCTGTGACCATTATGTACAAGACGATCGATGATTTTGCAATGGTCTACGTTTAATACCTGTATGGTTATAATACGTCTCTTGTAGCGTGTATTTGTACAATTACTGTTTTATCCACTAGAAATATGATGGATAATAATAATAGCAGATTATAATAAATAACAGAAACTAGAGGCTGGGCACTCTAAACATAACCCACGCCGGCCACTCGATCACGTTCAATATGTTTCTGCACTTTGTGACAATGTAACCTTGACCTTTGAGTTTGATCTTTTGACCTAATATGAAATGGGTAGCCAGGACTCATGATGGACTATCCCTGTGACAAGTTTGGTGATTGTATAGTTTCGGCCGTTTTGGTTTTATCGTGCGGACAAACCGACAGATAGGGCCTAGGCCTATATACTACACAACCGCAGAGATAGACACAGTGACACAGACAGATGTTTTATTCCCGCGACGTGACATGTAGTAGTAATAGTATTAGCTTACGTTACAATCATGTACACCGTGAACCATAAAAACGTGCCACTTTGTTTTTGATTATAACTCTGTTTTTTCTTCGTCGATTTTTATACCTTTTGCACCAGTAGAAACAGAAACGAATACTCTACAACAAAGTTAATAAAATTTACCGCTTCACCCTAACTGTGTCTCCACTTCGCAGAAAGTCGTCCAATGTTCGTATTTTCCAATTTATGGTACGAATTTCTTTTATCAGTCTTCTAGCAAAAAAACTGTCACATTCTCAGATTTTTTATATAAATTTTTAAGGGTTATCTTCAAACTCAATGTATTTAATTTTGAGAACTAACTGTATGAAGTAAACTTTTGTGACGTGTATTGCGACGCTTTTATAACGTCATCAAGACATTAAATAAGTAAATTGAAGAGTATTTCTTCCTCTGTCTACTAGTAGAAAAATTATAAAAATCGAGCAAGTAACGCCAGAGTTATAATCGAAAACAAAGTGGCACGTTTTTTAAAGGTTCACGGTGTAGTAGTAGTAGTATTGTTGAGTTGTCGTTACTGTTGTTGCTGTTTTGTTGTAAAATATTTATAAATCACGTTAAACGTGTTGTTAGCCTCTGCGTAAAGTAACGAACTGATGCTCACGGTAATAATAAACGGAACGGTGTTGATGCATTCCAAAATGAACCACGGCGATATAATCTGTTGTAGAATGTTGCCCTGCTCACAAACAAATCAAATCAACATTATTATTAAACCATCCGCTGTAGGTCAGCTAACTAGGCCAACTTAGCCTTTCATCCTCCTGGGGGTCGATAAATAAGTAGTAAGCTGCAATCAGATGGCTCATTGCTGCTATCACTAGACAGTCGTGGCGCCATCTGGTGAACGCTTATGAGGTAAAGGTAGGTATGGTGTATTTGCAGTGTAACTACTGTGTGATCCATACCTGAGCACTTCAGAGGCGAGCTTCTCACAATGGAGCGCTACACAAATCTATATTCCTTTTTATATAAGCTATGTGTATACGGCAATAATGAAACTGACCTTGTATCCGAGGTACGTCAGAAGCAGAGTTTCCGAGAGGCTAATAATGGCAACCGACACCTGTATTCCCCACAGCCAGATGTTTCGTTTCACCATGAAAATTTTTCCCCTTCACATAGAACGCCATCAGCACATCAGTTTATACACATATTCATTCGCGACAACAACCAGTGAAGATACGGAAGTAGGCCTAAGATGCGTATTCCTCACGGTACAAGAAAATTACAGAGGATAGATAAAAGTTAATTGGAAACAAAGGCACGGAAACTTATTCCAGCAACGATTTACAGTTGTTACACTGACGCAAAGCTGCATTTGTCATGAATTTAGTGTATTTCATGTATGACATAAATTTAATCTTCAACACGTTACCAGACAGGTTATACATACTGCGAATATATAACACAATAATAAAACAGGTTTACCGATATAAATATGCAATCGTATGCCAGCTGCTATCTGGAAATTTCCTTCTCTTTCCAGTGGTAAAGAATTTTGAAAATCGGTTGAGATTTGACGAAGTTACCGCCATAAGGTTGGTGGCACCTTTTTGGAACACGGTGTAGAATGAGCGATGTTTTTCATGCAATGATAGACTTCAGATATATTACGAAACTGTCATTTTTCATCATGACTTCAAACTAGTACCATAAATAAATAATTAAATAACGTCTATACTTGCCAGTTAATGCCGTCGTCGTTTATTCTCTGTAGACAAATAGACGTAAGTGAACTGTCATTCAGGCTTTCGTCAAGTGCTTCAGGAGAACAATACCAAGTACTACAACCACCATTGTTATCGCTATTAATAATAACTAAATTAATTAAATTATGGAAATTAATAAAATTATTAATAACATCTATCTTCAACGTTCAGTACACATTATGACTGAACTGAACGCTGCGCAGATCAATAAAGACAATATTGACAATATTGAATAATATTTCACGGTGACACAAAAGAAAATGTAATGTATAATGTAAAATGCTACATACCGCTGTTTTTTGTTCTTAAACCAGGCGTGAATAAAGTAAAGGATGCTACGAGGAATGGTGAAAATTGTGAAAAAGAAAGTGTTGAAAAAGAAAGTGAAAAGTAGGTGAATGGCTGCGAAGCAACATTCTGGACGGCATTCTAACCAAACCCCACGTGTCACTGGTTATAAGCTCAGTGTCTGCATATAGGCAAAAGTCAGCACTGAAAGTCATCCGTGCAACATCAACAGTCGAGAATGCCGGGATTGCCAATGGGGAGCTGAGCTTCAGCGACAGCGTCGTTACTGGCATAACCGCTCCCCGCATCATGTCCAGGTAAGATGGCAAAGGTAACCACTGTGCCGCCGCCGCCGCCGCCGCCGCCGGGACCTAACGCCGACATACTGAAATGCCGATACATTATCATTGGCAGACTGGTGCCCTTCAAGTACGCAGCGAACGCAATACTGGAGAACCGTCATCTACCTATACGAAAACAACTGTAAAAGCCAATCAAAGACTCTGCAGTGACTCTGACATGTTACGGCGCCGTATAAATTGTCGTATTATTATTATTATTATTATCCAAAGACATCCAACGGCATGGAAAATTGAGTTGCTGCGTGGCTTTCTTCTTATTGCATCCGTTTCTAAACCTCAGGCCGTAACAAGTCAGGCGACGAACTGTACAATCTACATTAGTTACGTACAATGTCATTCTGACTCAGCAGCTTTGCAGCTACTGTACGCTGTTGCCAACAACCAAGACATCGATTCCTCTCCATTCATCTGTAGGCTTCTCTCCGCCGTAACGATCCACATTAGGCCAATTGTGTGGATGCCGCAGGCAACCCATATAAACAAGAAGATGTATGAGCTCGCTGACTAACACGATATGCGACACTCCATGGAATTTCAAGATTGCTTGATCGTCCGTTTGGATCTCTCGATCTTGATATTGATCGTTTGACTGCTAAAGTACTAGGCCTATATCATTCATTATTCCTCGTCAAGTCTGAAATTCGTGTGGTTACCCATTAGCTAATCGAGTGTATTTGCCTGGTATATCATAATTATAGGTTAACCCCGTGACCCTGACCTTTGACCTCTTGACATTAAAATGGCATCGCGAGATACGTGATACGTACAACTTGTATACCAAATGTAAACTTACTAATCATTTTGTTGTTGGGTTATAAGCGCACATTATCGGGCATAAATTGACAAATAAAAGACATTGTGACCTTGACCTTTGACCTTCTGCGTGGGAATGAGAATGACATTCCATGTGCTGCACATTTCCACCAAGTTTGAAGTTTGTAATTTGTACTGCCTTCGTTTCACGTGTTATAGCACATTTCTTGTCTCAGCATTATGTGGTCTTGCGACCTTGACGTTTGAACTTTTGATCTAAAAACTGATCTGCTATATTTGTAATCGTAATCTGTAGTTAATAGCGAGTGGAAAAATAAGTTTAAGGTAACGTTTGAGATGTCTATGAAGAGTTCCGAGTCTTTTCGGTAATCAGGTAAATGTTCCATATTCTAGAATCAGAATTGGCGATGTCCATAAGTTGAGAGTTCGGCAGGAGGTACGACGAGTTGTCTGCTGGCGATAGATCGAAGACGGTAACCAGTGATGTTAGTCCTTGTCCTTGTCCTTGTCCTTAAGGACTCCTTAAGGACCAAAATGCAGTACTTGTCCTGGTCCTTGTCCTTGACGATGCAGTCCTTGTCCTTGTCCTGGTCCTTGAACACAAGTCCTTGGTCATGTGACATGTCTTTGTGACTGTGTTCAGTTTTATTTAAAAGTCAATTTACTGAAACGGCATGTGCATGGTGCAAGTTAGCTTGTTACTTATTAGATAGCATTTTAAGTTCTGTCACTCATTATTTTCTCCAATTTAACTCTGTATTGATTATAATTGACCTAGTCCTTGTCCTGGTCTTTGGCCTTAAGCGTATGGTCCTTGTCCTTGGCCTTGACGGTCAAGTCCTTGTTAACATCACTGACGGTAACGGGATGATCTATCTGACAACTGGATGCACAGTTCAGCCAAATATCCTGGAACCGATTCACGTAGACATCTGTAACTGTACACGATCAGTCATGTCAAGCCGGTGTACCTCATACCGTCTTAAATGATGCAGCCCGCGATCATATTTGCGAGTGTGGTGACGACTCGTGCAGCCGCATTACAATGCCCACTGCAGTCTGTCACAGCCTTCGGTGTCTCAGTCAGTAGACTGCATGCAGCATTACACTGCACGTGACACAATCTTCCTGTCAATTTCGGGCTTTCTAAAGTCTTTCGTTCTCGATTTAGAAGGCATGCGAGTGACGGACGGAAAGACGGAGAGACATGATGCAATGTGTAATAGGGGCTCTTAGAATGGGGGCGCCTATAAATACGGCCGAGCAATAACTCGTGTCAATGCAATCGAGTGGTATAGAGTTCTATAGCAACTTTGTCTTTATCTTGTACGATTATGAAATATCGCAACTTTTAACACCACTCTCCTATTTAATGCTCCCGACGAGGGATTCGTAAAGATATATGTTCCGTGTTTGGTGTCCGTAAACTGGAGTCCCTAGGCTACAATCCAGTGCTAATTGCTTTGACACAATACACCAGTGTGACAGACGGACAGACAGATGGACAGACACTGCATCACAGCATAGTATATATCGCCTTATGCATATGCATCACGCGTTAAAACTTTTGAGCGCAAGTGCGAATCTAATTAAATTTTAAATAAAGATAAAATTATACGAATTTAGTGGAATCTAAAATTATTGTCGAGCACTTGCGCGTACCCACATGACAGCACGCGATGGTGGCAACTGTCATCTAAGTCATCTTCTTCACGTCCTGGCGACTGCCGTGTGCAATAATATCTGATGTTATTGTCTGCAAACACTGCTCGAACACGGCGGCGGAGACGAAACGATCACTCGTTGGAACAACCATACACCGGATGGCGCACCCACACGCAGCAACTCGTCGACAATAAATTGACAACGGTGTCCGTTTTCAGGATGCTGTCATCTGATCTACTGTTGAAGCGACTTGGTGTTGACAGATAAAGAAATGTATAGACAGTGTATAACAGAACATGGCTCAACGATACGGAAAACAGAGGTAAATGAAATAAAAACGGTTGTACCAAACCCTTTTGAAAGACGGGCAATAGGTCTATAATCTGAAAGAGAGAGAAAAAGAGGAAAGCTGGTTGTAGCGGATGTGTATCACTGGTAGTACACGATAGAAGGGATGATCGTTAACAGAATAGTCTTAAATACAGTGATAGGACCAATACAGTAATTATCCAAGACTGTCTCGTGGCAGTCTTAAGACGAGACATTGTCTCAAGACTTTCCATCACTGGCTAAATACCATAGTTAACTCTAACATAACTTCAGCAAACTTGCATAGGATTCAAAATGTAACTGTTGCACTCCATGACAGTCCAAAATGCCAGTAATTTCTTGTCTGTCCTCGTCCTCCTCGCCTTCGATTCACAGCCGAGTGCCAATTGTGCCGTTCTAGACCTCGCCCGGAGTACCAGCCGTCCCACAATCATCAGTAGGCTACCAACCGTGGTCGCTGTTAACGCTGGCCAGTCGCGACGTAAACCGATATGCAATAAAGAATAAACGCAATAAGTGTTCGAGTGTCGACGTGACTTCTCGCGCGGTTCTACAATAATTCTTGTGCAAAAAACTGCCAGAGCGGAGCACCGTGGTTATTGAAGAACCTTGACGATCCTTTTCAGCAATACATTACTGCAGTATTAGTAGTAATGTGATCATACTGCGAAGAGTAATAAAATGTTTACTGTGTCGAGATGACTATAAACGGCGCGGTTGTCACAGAACACTGTAGTGGCAGATCTGGCCGATGATATTAGCCCGTCTGGACGGGCCGTCAAGACGGCCGTCGAAACGGGCGACGTTTTTCAGCACCCGAGCTGACGGCCGTCTGAGGCCGTCAAGACGGGTCCAGCGACATACGAGCCGTCTCGACGGCCCGTCGAGACGGCCCGTCCTGTGTGTCGCGGCCTTTAGTCAGGACTCATCACTGCCATACAAGAGAGATGAGTTCAACCACGCCTGCTCACTGTTCGTGGCACAAGCCGGTGATCTCGGATGCTCCAAGTGTTCCAATCGTGCCAAGTTATACATCTCTGCAACATGGTAGTGGTACCAGAAACACCTCAGCAAATGCCCTCAGCCCACCGGAGAGATCGTACGGGCTGACTTCGACTTCCGACAGTTTTTTTTATCGCGTCGACGATTCATAAAGTCGCCATTTGGGTCAGAACATTTTTAACGCGTTCGTGTGGGCGGTTTGGCTTAGTGGTAACGTGTTGGTACGTCTCAATAAATGTAGTTACTAGCCACCTAGATCAACTCAGCCTGGCCATCCCTCCGTGGGTAGGCACAGTGAGTACAAGTGAAAGCTGCGGAGTAAAAAGGAATGCAATATAAGCCCTCCCGGTATCCGTGGTCTCGCAGTACAAGCTGGTGACATGGCTAAGGGCTAAAGAAAAGGAGATCAGTGCCGCCCACTGATGATTAGGGGTTTCAGGTTACTTCGGATTCGTTGCAGAAGTAAAAATTATAATTACATTCGAAAAAGCAACCTGCGAATGGTTATATAGTGTGCACTGTTTGTAATTAATGTCCTCGTGTACTACGGATTAGCTAATTGCCAGTAAGATTGATTTAAGAACGAAACAGAACTGACTTTAGATGAGCTGTGAAGTCCGCTGTAAGTCTCACTGCTACGTGGCAGGAATACGTTGATACTCAGCAGCTACCTGAGCATTCACTCAATGGGAAATCAATAATAACAATAACAATAAATAATAACAATAATATTAATAATAATAATAAGAAGAAGAACAACAACAACAACAATAATAATAATAATAATATACGACCGAATATAACGACGACGGCGATGATGATGATGATGATTATTATTATTATTATTATTATTATTATTGTTATTGTTATTACTATCATTATATTTGTTTGTTTACGTATCACCTAGAATCTTGCCAAAAAGCAGTCTCGTCAGATTTCAGATAAGCGCACTCGAAGCAATCATGCGGCAAGGTATTTGTTAAGTTCTAATCTACGCATGTCTGCCGTTGTCGGGCAGTTAATAGGGATTAAGGCGAAGTTGTAACTTACACTCCGCTGTCTTCAGTATACACGCCGCCTCCCGCATCATCAAGCATCACTCGAACTACATACAGTATGCATGAGATGAGCTTGATCGCCAAGTTGAAGATGCGTATCCGTAAACCTGCATCAGCAGCCAACACATAATTACCAACCACGCTGAGATGATTAAAAAGCAGTTAGAGGTTAAAGTCGTGCTGAATTATGCATGAACTCTCGTCTGCGCGATTGCAGTCGCGAAATTATGTATTCTATTGCCTTTGATTTACTGCCAAACAGCGAGAGCGCAAATTGCACAAGGCGCAATCCCTCGCCGCTTAATGAATTTCGCGCAGTACTTTGCTAAATATAGGCCAATAATAAAACAGTGCCGGTAGTTGTTAATTTATATTGCATTGCAGTAGGCCGTGAGTTAGAAATTCTAAAAGAAATCGATGAAAATGAACTAACTTCTGCCCTCGAAATGGCGCGACATATCAATTTTGGCCGTGCACAACTATCCATCAATCAATCAAAAGATCAATCAATAAAATATTTAACGGGAGCTCAATAGTTGACATCTTAGTCTACCATATTTATTTATTTAATACATCAGGCAAAGGGCAATGCCACTAACATGCCAAAAACACAAAATAATAAAACCACAAGCAATGCACAGTAAGAAAATACATAAAACACGAATTGGGATCATCGCAATCATCGTTATCAACGTTAGTATTTAGTGAACAACTTCAGGTTGGCGTTGGCATGAGTAAGTAAAAAGACAACGAAAAGGTGACTGAAACTGAAAACCGTTCAGCATGATAAATCCGAAACAGTCTCGAGTCCGCATTATCAAAGAGGCTTTGAGACTTTCACTTCATCTATGAATAAATTACGAAAATCCCCAATTGGGTAGATCTTCACAGTAAGTGTATCGACCGTATCGCATATATGTCTCGTGGAAGTATAATTGTTGTTATAATCAAAGCTTAACTGGCCTATACTATACATACCCGGTACAGAGCTATCGTTACTTTCACAGTATTGACTACAACTAAAACTATAGAAAGCACACAAAGTGCAAACTTCCGCCAATGCTATAAAATACCGTCATTCAAACAAATTTGATTTATTTGATAAAAATCTTCAATGCAAAAAATATGTGCGTTTCTAAACATTTGTCGTTTGTGCTTTGGACGAAACTCGATTTCGTCAGAGGACACATTTATCCCAGTGCTGATAAGCTTGCTGCTGCTATCTGTTAGCACAACCCAGTATAGAATAAGCATAGCACCTGAGAAAGTGAGATTTTGTTGGCTGTAATTTATACTATTTTAATGTTTTTCCTCACAACAGTCTATACAGATTACTTCCGAAAACCAACTGATTGTTTCTTATCCCAATGTGTACCTTTTCCAAAACTTTCCTGAGAATTCATTCATAACTCTTTGAGTAATCCTGCTGACATATATAGAGACAAACCTACAAACCGAGACAAAAACATGACATGCTCGACTTTCATGCGTGTTATACATGTGAGCAATTACTCAAAGCATAACGTGCATACGTACTCGATCGCTGGTTTTTGACGAAGTAGACGTGAAGTCGCTCCTTAAACGACTTTTCGTTTGTAAAGAACTCCACTCGAACCCTGCGTAAAACATTAACATTCGTAAAACTTTAAAAGCATTACTTCAAAATAGTTAATGCAACATAACACTTTCTGTTGTACAACATTATCTGCCTGCGGCTTATGCAAAACAATTGACAACTGTCACCAAGACATAGGCGTAATTTACGGGGGTACGAGGGGTACCGGTTCCCCCACTTTTTGGACTGAGGGGTACAGTACCCCACTTTTCAGGACGAAAAGTGAAGAATTTGCTGTCACCTGCTGTCAACAGAAGCAATCTGCGGAGATTAAATTACAATAAAACCATTTTCGGCCAGGGCGCATCCCCGGACCCTGCTGGGAGAGCTCACGATGCTCTACCAGACTCAAGTGTCAAATGAAGAGGGGAGGATACTTCCTCCCCATTCTCCTCGGAACCAAAGAGCGCCTTGTTCTCCTTCTAAATTGGTACCCCCCACTTTTTAGACCAACGTTACGCCCTGCAGCAAGATCATCATCATACATTTCTAGAGCGCCTAGTACAATATGAACGCATTCCATAAGTCAGTCAAACTAGAAGGCACTCATAGAGTTCGAATCAAACACACGCCGTATTACTGTTGCCTTACCGTAACCTGTCACATTGAACCCCAAAAACCACGTCATTTCTAGGATATCCCTATACCAAGTTTGAACACTTTGGGATCATTCGTTTTTGAGTTATGCTGCAGACAAACAAACGGACAAACAGACGGACTCGAACATCGCGCCCACTCCGACCGAGTTAATATAATAAATACGGTACAGAAGTTATAGCACATGCATAAAATGCTACCGTAGCTGCACCCAACACCTGTCGTACACCGCGCAACTCTCAACGGAACATATTACGAGGTTAAAATCGATCGTCGCTGTGACGGTTAAGGCCAGGGGCGTTAGTGGTCTGAAAAGTGGGGTACCAATTCAGTAAGTGTATCGACCGTAGATAGGCTAGGCGCCTTTTGTCTCGATGCTAGAGGTGAGGAGAATGAGGAGGAAGTGTCCCCTCCTTATCCGACTCTGGGGTCTAAGATCGAGAGCGTCCTTAGCTCTCCCAGCGCTGGGAGAGCCGAAAACTGGTTTTATTGTAATTTAATCTCCGTAAGTCGCCTATTGACAGCAGGTGACAGCAAATTCTTTATCTTTTCGTCCTGAAAAATGGGGGTTCGGTACCCCTCGTATCCCCGTAAATTACGCCTATGGTTGAGGCGACCGGTTACAAGGCTGCAGCGATGACTGAATCGTATGATGTGCATGGGGCAATGATTATGGTCGGCGGTAATTCATTGTCACGCTGCGTTGAACACTTCTCGATATTCACGCAGCGAATATATAGGCAGAGACCCAGAGGTCCCGTCGCGTGCGAACAGATAAAACTTTTACGACACTGCTAGAATCAACAGAAGAGCATAAAACGTTCGGCGAGGGAGATGTATAATAGCTTACCTCTGCAGCTACTACATGGCTATAGGCTGATGCACTGGCACCGCTCTTGCATTTTGTGGGCCAAACGGAATGGTTTTGTGACACGATATGATATCGTACAGTCGTAGCATGTCATAAAATCCAACGATTTGACCAGCACATCCGAAGAACGGTGTTTAAATGTCGCGTGCGTAACTCAAATTTGTCGTTGTGAATATTCAAATATTTAACGAGGCTCAAAAAAAACCATTATAAAAAAATTCCTGCGGGAATCCTGGATCCGCCGGTTTTTCCCCACCTCTGGGGAATCCCAAGGTAACCAGTATGGAAAAGCCATGAGAATCTGCTGGATTCGATGGTTTTCAATGAATATTAGCAACCTCAGCATGGGATCTTACGGATACCTCATGATAGGCTTGCCAACCATCCCGGAATGGCCAGGATCGTCCCGGTGTCCCAGGCGAGGCTCAATGTGAAAATTGACCATCGGGCATGGATATATGGCTGTTCACTAATGAGTGTATTGTATTTTGTATTGTGTTTGTCAGTCAGACACGACTTGACTTGACTTGAGTGTAGTGTCACTGACTAATGAGATCGTCTTTATACGTCAAGCGGCAAACACAATAAATAATGATGAAATGCAGCAGGCATAATAGTTTACTCACTTACTCACACTATAGCGACTGCTAAGCAGTCTTATGTTTGTACAGAAATTTAAATTTATTCTTATGAAAATGCACAAAAACTGTTGCCACCAGAGCTGCTCCTTTTGGCTCAGATATGCATCAAATCGTTTGTCGGCTGGAGCTTCGCCCCAGACCCCACTGGGGGAACTTACAGCGCTCCCCCAGACCCCCTAACTGGTTTAGGGGTGGGGCCCCGGGGAAAGGGAAGGAGGAAGTGGTGTAAACGCGGCTTAATATTAATTCATGGGCGAGGACTCTTGATGCCAAGTTTTGTGATTTTAGTTTCAGCCGTTGTAGTTTTATCATGCGGACAAACAAACAGACAGAATCACCGACTCCGCGGAGCCTCTAATGCGCTAATATAATAGGCCTACTGCTGGATTTTTGTATTGGAGGCTTGAAGCGTTTGCGTAGGTCTACAACGTTGCATACGTAAATAAGTTAAAGAATTTATACATGGTGCCTAAAAACAAAAACAAAAAATCACTCAGCGCCACAACCTCAGTTAAACAAAATGTGCCTTTAATGCAGTGTTTACACCTGATCCACTTGTATCCACTTTTATCCGGATACAAGTTGCTCGTCCGGGATACTGTACTTGTAGACGTTCATCGGTTTTCTGATAAAAACCGATGAACCTGTAAAATCCGAAAAAGTCAGAAAATTCATTACTGTATTCAAGTGAGAACCAGCGCTATATGACTACATGTATCTGGTGTAAACGCGGCTTAACAGACGCTTAAAGCACGCATAATCATCCATCGAAATAGGCTAACGCGAGTTGGCAACAAGTTCCAATTATATGCGGACTGACAACAGCAAATAACCTGTCACCTTTAGTATGAAAAACTCGATACGATATAATAGAAAATGTTACGCTCGAAAAAATCCCAGGAATTAAAACTAATAACAAACGAAAAAAAATCAAAAGAAGAAATGAAAACCGATGAACCTGTAAAATCAGAAAAAGTCCGAGAATTCATTATTGTAATTTAACGAGAAGGGGATTGATATACAAAACATCTTAGGATGATCTTAACATCATTTTACGACAATGACCGTACTTACGATAATCCAAAGATAATCTTAGGACAATGTCGATTTATAAAATATATATGGTGTAGTATCATAAATGTTAACCATAACTGTAAAATCTTTATGTAGGCAAACCGTAATAATATCTATATGATCAATTTGGTTGCCTGGAAATACTCGTCTTTAAAGTGACCTTTAGGTGTCGAGTGGACGTTGAACTCTACACTCACTCACAGTTACTCAAAGTACAGAACACTGTATAATATGTCGTTGAGAGAATTCAAGAACTCCGTCGCGAAAGAAAATTCATGGCAAGCAGTTACCAAGGAAGTCGATCGGCACGAATGATATGGATTGTGACCGGTGACTTGCATTTACGACGCAACAGCGACAAGAAAAACTTCGTTCGTACCCGCATTTTACACTGGACAGTAACCGACAAACGCGATAACGTAAATAATGGGTACGAACCGCAAGTCAGCAACTGACAATGGGAGTTTTTTTACGTTAAGCCGCGTTTACATGTTGCCGTCAACATGTATCTTGTATCGGCAACGAAATTGTTGCCAGTTTGTTGTTGTCCGTCTGTTGCTGGATACAAAGGGATACAAGTCGACCGTGAAATAAATGAATAGTAATTATGTTGCCGAGATGTATCCCAAACGAGCAACTTATTGCCGGGCAACATGTGTCCGTCAAAATAGGCCTATATGTATTCAGATACAAGTTGCTCGTCCGGGCAACATGTTGTGCTGGTGTAAAAGCGGCTTTACGATTCCACGGTCCACGTTCGTTAAACGAGTAAAGTTCGATTTCGTAGGCTTTTTTAAGCCGTAGCGCTGTGCTGGTTTGCGTATTTTTGTCCCTGTGTTAAAATTTTTATGGGCGTTAATTTAATGTCTGTTTAATTAACGCGTGAGCGAACGCGTTAATTCAATGTGCTAATTTACAGTAATTTTTGTAAGGTTTTAACAACGAGGAAATTCTCCGCAGTAAGTTAGACCTTTCACGCCACCTTAAACGCGTCCGCACATTACCTGATAAAACTGGAAAACAGAAAACCTAGGTAGCGCACTCACTGTTAGTAAACGCAGCATTTTATTGCAAATAAAATAAATAACGAGGTCCAGAAAAACAGTCGTATAAAAGTATAAGTTATGTCGATATCGTATCGTCATAT
>Ga0209145_1000116_pt1 | contig 14849 bp, 16 predicted proteins | sample WorMetfiPIANOSA2_FD_187396 | JGI IMG/M metagenome (GOLD analysis project Ga0209145, IMG submission 187396) | Marine gutless worms symbiont microbial communities from Max Planck institute for Marine Microbiology, Germany - Olavius filocauda... | ecosystem: Host-associated > Annelida > Digestive... | reverse complement strand
GATTAGAAGTGGCCACGGATGATGAGGGATGATGCAGTTTTACGTCGTGCACTCCCTCTAGGTCGAGGGCTAGGACAAGAATGGAAACCGGGCTTCAGATGTAAGAACCATAACAGAGTACACAAGATACGCCAGCTGATATGCAGTATAGCAAATTAACTAATGTAGACATTTAGTGGTCAAGGCGATGACCCCTCCTCCAAGCCACCTGGCTTCCATTACCTTATCAGCTGTATAGTCACATGGTCGTGTGAGTAAGAGCATCCGACCACAACGTTCCTATGTTCCAGAAAAGTCCCACTTTGCCACAGCGGTATAGAGATGTGTAATTATTATTACTGTTATTATTATTAACGGGAGAGTCGTCTTTAAATGATAATAATAATAATGACAGTAATAATAATAATGTTAATAATAATTATTATTTATGTTAATATTACCGTAATAAAATACAATATGAATCCAACTGCACATTCGGACCAAATTTATACACAGCTGGGGCATTAAAGAAATAGGTCAGAGCTAGACTGATGCTCTGACCTAACCTAGACCACTAAATAAGGCACGGCTGAATGCTTGTGTAACTGTTAATGAACTCAACAACATGTAAGTAACACAACGACAACATTAAAATGCTCAATAATGTGAGAAAGGACCAAAGAATTGTTGCGGTTAACACAGAAAGTAAAACATATTTGATAAACCGACGTAAAACTAAGTACACTCTACGCAAACACAGAAACACAAACGACTAATTATCAACTGATATGTGATTAAATACAGAATAACTCAAAGTAACTGTGAAAAACAACTCGCAAAACAAATTGTGCAACTCAACATTTTCACCGTCGATATATCTACAATCAGCCAATTACGAGAACAGAAACTAACAGCAGGTAACTTCTACCAGTTGACTGTAAGGCACCGCAATACTAACATTAATAATACTGATTTCTGCCAAGTATACAGCAATAATACTGCAAAGACAACTAATGAATGAAGACAAACAAAAGCAGCTAAGTAAATAAGGATATTTAACAGATAAGGATATATAACAGTTGATGATGCAAATAACATATCAAACAAATTATATGTCAAAATGTCAAAAATGACCTACACCTAGTATCTACACTACAGTTCTACAACACAATCTAATACAGTGCAACATAATAGTGACTAGGGCTGTACCGAATGGTGCATTTTAGTAGTAGGCCATGGATGAATAATCTGCTCTATTATTTACTGGACGGAATAGGAATAATCTAAGTGTGATGCAACAATGTACAAAAGTTCTACTGTCATCACTTATTATTGTGAGAAATCTGGTTGTTAACACTGCAACAAATTAGCACAGTGCTTTAAAACACCATCTGCAGCTACTAATTAACGTCAGAACTTAAATATGCTTTTCATTTTAAGTTTTCTGAAAGCAGGATTGGAAGGTATCATTGGCAAAGCTGAACAAGCGCCCAACGGGAACACTACTATTTTGATGTGTATCAGACCATCAGAGAAGTGGTTCAACAGACTCGCATCAGCCAGAAATCAGTCCAATCCAGTTTTCATATGCTGACTGGGATTAGGTCCAAGACTTCCATGACAAGACGCAAAAGTGTTGGTACATGTGGAGGTTTGGCTGCCACAGGTCAGCATGCCTGCCACACTGCCTCAGCCTAGTGCACTGTGCATGTGGTACAAGTACATTATATACATTAGCAATCCAGTAATTAACTAATTATATGCATGCAGTGTAATTTTGACTGTAACCTACTACTGAGCCCAATACACTATTCAGCCAAAGATTTGGACCGAATATAATATGAACGAAATATTCCATACAGCCCTAATGGTGACTAAATAAACAGTTTTTGGCTGGTTTAAATGCAGTCACACGTGCAGATATTCACATGCAGCTTTGACTGATAAACTTTAACAAAACTACAAAAAACTGTGAAGAAAACGAACGATATGACTGTACGACAACAAACTGAAATAATGTCACGTGACTTGAAAAAAGCTAAAAACATGTCACCCAGTTCAGCTGAGTTTGACTCACATACACACTGCATTAAATAAATGCCACTCGTAAGCTACAAAAATTGTCAACCAAAGGTAAATTTTCACATCAGAAAATAAAATCAACTTATTTTACCGCAATGATTCACAGAAAACAGAATAAACTAACACTTGCATAAAATAATAATCAATATAAAAGCTATATGTGACAAAATATACCACAATGAAGTCATGTAATCTAAAGTCATTCTTGCATAACTAGTTAGTGCAAAATATTTTGTTTTCTTTCATTGACAATAATAAATAAATTCAATAACTTCTTCAGCTGTATGTAATAAAAATTGCATAGATGGGCATGATTTCATCAAACAACTCTGAGGGCCAACTGTGCTCGGCCAAACAGTACAGTGAAACAAATACACAAAAATGAAAAGAAATAAGCATAATGCATGCAGTGGGAGATTTTGGATTTTGTAAGAAGAGGCCAAACAGAAGGTAGCAATGCTAGATCAGCAAGGAAAACCCATTCCACCAGATAAGGATTCTGGGAAGCACTGTAAGCTCCCTCAGCACGGTCTGACAAAGCCTCGGCTGCCTGAAGGATTTTGTGCATCATGGTTACTCTTGGTGGACTCAACAGGTATTTGAAACTCATTTCTGAAGGTGGTCATGTCCCACCCCAACCCTAGTCCATTTCTAAATCTACCACTGAAGTCATGCAAACTATCAAAATCCATATTAATCACTGAGAAATACTGGGTGCAAAAAACAGCAAAAACAAAAAACAAACACACAATAAAATGAAGAGCACCTCAACTCAACGCAACTAAAGCTGAGTAACACAACGTTACAACACAATTGGATTTGTCGATGACTGATGACGATAATTACGTGTAACTCATGATGCAGCGGACGTCGGCAAATGTTAAACGTAGTTTGATGCAGAATCTGATGAGCCGTGGATTACTTACTCGAGTGGGGAAGGCAGTGAGTGAGTTGCAGCACTCGACGAAGACACAGCATCATTGCAGGAGCTGCCACTCTGCCACGCAGCGACGTCCGCGGCACGGATATAACTTACACTGCACGTCAGCACCAAGCAATATCGACATTACACTCACATGAGAAACACACAGTGATGCTACACAGACCACACACAATCACCGACATAACCACTGTGGCTAGAACTTTGCTACTGTTCATGATCGTTTAACTGCACAACTGTCTAAGGATGGATCCAAAAAAGCTTCAACAGAGAAAACTTGAAGACTGCTTGGGCCAGTGATCACTCGCTGAAGAAATCTCTGGAGCACAACGGGCAAGTTTTTGCTAAATTATGGAAAAGCCGGTTCTTATGTGGTGAAAATCATCCAAGCAAAAATAGTTTTTGCTGGCAAAAATTGTTTTGACCGCCTAAGAATTCTTTCTTTCTGTAAACAAAATACCGCCAAGCACCATAAAATGATAAAATTATGACATCAGATAATCACCAATATCATACAGTATTTAATACTACACATATCTTGTCGTTTCTAACTTACAATGCATCGTTTCTGTTTGAAATTTTTGTGACCTTACGATTCTCACAACACTAACTTCGACTACCGACGTGGAATCGTATGTTTAACTGGATCTGATCAAGTAACAAACAAGCCTTAGGACTCGCAGGATTTGTCACTTTACGATTGGACACAAAAGTTCATGCAACAACACAGGTTTCAGAATGAGGTGAAAACAGTGAAACGGCAAAATCAGACATACGTGACACTAGAGCTGAGCATAGATGAGCGACGTAATATTGCGCGAGCTTGAGCATTGGTAATGCGACGCAGACTTTCATCGTTAATGCGAACAACAAAGTCTCCGATCCGAATTCGACCGTCCTTAGCAACAGCGTCATTCTCTGCAACTGATCGGACGATGCAGCCATTAACTCCACTGTCCACCGTCTCGACAATCAAACCTACGTCAACGAAACACAGCAGTCGAGTTTGGTCTACACAAAGTATGCAGTAGAATAAACAAGAGTGTACAATATTTCATTTGAGACTTCATCGGAGAATTTTTGCATGAATGTTGGTATAAATAAACCAGAATCTTTTGTGTATAGGCAAAATACAGGATCACTGTATTTGCATTACTACTATTTGCATTACTGACACTAAGTATTCTATAACTACTGTATGTAAATGGTTTGTGGCTGTCAAGTCATTTTATTAAACGAAGATGTGATGATGATGATGATAATGACTGGAGACTAAGGTCGATTCATTAACAGCCAACTGTTACCCAGTAAATGTGTAACTGTTACCTATTAACAGCTACTCAGGAACTACAACCCAGTAACAGTTATTGAGTAACTATTACCCAGTAACTATAACCCAGTAATGTAGTGCATGTCTAATTCATATCCTGAGAGAAAATTTAAATTACCAAGAGCATCGGAGACTTTGTTGATGGTAATTAGCCGTTCAAACTGAGTGGGAACTCCAGCATCAGCAGTCTGCATGCACAAGCACAACATGCCACTCATCAGAACTACTATGTCACTCATACATATTAAAATGTACATCATAAATATGTAAATAAATACGAGATAAATATGACCATTTCAGCAACAATAAAGTGATACTGTGTGCAATAATTTGTATTAAAATGTCTGTAGACAATGCACAAATTAATTTTATCAAAACTACACATTTCAACAAATGATTACGATACCTGGGTAGGTGGACTGGGAGAACGATGCGCAGTTTCCACTGTTGAATGGACAACACTGTCTGCTGTCTCCTGTGTACATTCAACATGCGTATTGCGTTCACATACACAACCAAACGTGCTTAGCTGCTGCTACTTCACACACACACTCAACACTCCCACTCAATGAGCGAGTAACTTTAACGTCCAACTTGACACTTAATTTGCCATTTTGGAGACAAAACACTCCTACCAACAGAATCACTTGCTATGCAGCATATGGATAACTATTGCACGGCTGCATGAAAAGACATTCAGATTACGAAGTGCTCAGTGACAGGCCAAAGATAACACGAAAGGAGGTGAAGATAATAACAGACAATGAAGCTTACAGCTAAAAGCCGACCAGCTAAGATGTGAGACGTCTGCCTTAAAAGGTATTTAAAGTTGTTGCCGGAGCCTTAGAGGCCATCAGCCAGACACGAGACAAAGCTGCAAGTCTATGAACATGGTGTGATGTGTCTGTTTGCCTCCCAGCTTTCACTGGCACTATTACACTGCTTGGTGTGAGCGGAAATGGGGTATGAGGAACTTATCTAGGGATTTCACGCATCAGCACTTGGGCTGGGAGTCAAGCTTGTGCCAGTGTAAATGCAAGTCCGAAGCCCTATAGCACCACACAACCCCAAACTTAAATAACGACACAAAGTTTGTAGCAAATGGATTAAATTAATGGAAAACCAGCCTGGTATCAATGGATAATTAAGATGATTCAATGAACCTGCATTGTCCCAGAAAACGACCATAAGACAACTCCGTTCTTGTTGTATGAATGTACACCGTGAACCATAAAAAACGTGCCACTTTGGTTTTGACTACCAACTCTGGCTTTTCTTGGTCGATTTTTATACTTTTTGTACCAGTGGAAACAACAAAGAATACTCTACAAAAAGTTAACAAAAATTTATCCTTCACCCTAACTGTGTCTCCACACTACCTGGTTAAACTAAAACTACGTGTAAATAGCACATTTTGAAGTCAATCATCACAGTGCACTCGATCGAACCGGTTATTTGCAACTTTCGCAGAAAGTAGTCCAATGTTTGTATTTTCCAATTTTTGATAGGAAATTCTTTTATCAGTCTTCTGGCAGAAAAACTTTCACATTCCCACAGTTTTTTTTATAAATTTTTCAGGCCTAGCTTCATACTCAACATATTTAATTTTTGAAAACTAACTGTATGAAGTAAACTTTTTTGACGCGCATTGTGATGCTGTTATGATGTCATCACGCCATTAAATAAGTAGCTTGTAGAATATTCCTTCCTGTTTCTACTTTCTACTGATACAAAAATTATAAAAATCGAGCAAGAAACGCTGGAGTTATAGTCTAAAACAAAGTGGCACGTTTTTTATGGTTCACAGTGTAGATTAATATTAGTAAATCTATTCTGGCTACAATGCATCCACTCTACGCTCTGCAGCACACATTGGTTCACATCAATTACAAACAAATTACCATGCGATGCTGCGAGGTGCACACAACAATCTGATTTAGGCTTAGCCAGTGATGAAACATGATCTGTTGTCAGTCAGCCTACCGGTTTTCCTGGAAGTTCTGTCGGCTTTCCCACCAGCAGCCGGTCCGAGAGACCTCCAGCACTATCGACGGACTGACGATGGCGACCGCTGGCTACGGCAGTGGCACACTCAGACTCAAACGTCAACATAGCCGTCGGATGAATGAGTGGACTACTGTCAGCGTGAGACGCAGTGCTGTCAGTAAACGACGTTTCGAGATTCATCAAATCGCCGACGTCGTGTGCCGTATTCTGCAAACAACGCGACAAACTAAACTTATCAACTTGTACTGGGTCAGCATATATCTGCTTCAGATGCATAGGTACAAAAGAGATCAGATAAGATACGGTATTTATTAAAATGAAACCACCAACGGCAGTGGCAGAAATGATGCAATGCAACTACGTTAAACAATTAACACAACATCACAGAGCAAAAAAAGGATAACAATAAATATAACAGCCAATTACTCTCATAAAACAACAATAACGTGAAATTAGGTATTAAAACATTACAACCTCTTGGAAATGCAGTACGGTATAAAATCTCGTCCACAACAAGTAGTTTTACCAACTGATAGTTGACACGGATATGTTTGACTAGTTTATAGGACACTCTAACAAGTAATTATTATTATGAATTCGTACACCAAGGTACAACATGGATGTTTTTTTGATATTTAATTTCTCCGAACATGTTTTGTGTGACGATATTATGACAGTAGATAGACTAAACGTTCTAGGAGTGATTTACTTAATGTCTCACAGTATGAAAGTGATTGGTATAACAGATTTAAACAGCATTTTTGTACTTGTTCAATATCTTTCGACAACTGTTGGCAGCTTGCAACTCATGTTTAACATCTCAAAGACAAATTCTACTCAACAGCTAGTCACACATTTTAACTTCTGTATTTATCTCGTCAGTATTTGCCAAACAAAATAAAATAACGTCTTTTGTTGGCTTTTGTTGGTTTATCCACAAAAAACTTAAAAAACAACTGAATTCTGCACATATTATGTATTTCAGATATTTTGTGTTTTAAAAACTGGCAAAAACAACACCTTTTTTGTAACTCGTTTACAAAATGACTCTCGTACCTTCATGCTGCTGAGAGGAATGATGTCAGAACATGCTGCGGCAACTGACGAAGCACTGACCGACTCAAAGGCAGGAACAGATAATTCTCTCTTCTCAGCCTAGAAACACATACACATGCATCACCAGTTCATTGGCCATTTTGTTTAAGTAACAAAACACCAACACATGATCCATTTGTTGTATGAATAACACTAATGTTGTACTGCCAACGAGAACAACAGAAAAAAGCTCTTAAGGAGTCTGCTAAAACCTTTCAATTATTAAAGTGGACAGCAGCTGCAGCGCGACTCTGACTGAGTGTGGTGTCATAAAGTATTATTATGCGCACAACCTCCGAAGGTCAGGGGCATTTTTTGTAAAATGATGGCCAGTGTCTGTCTGTCTGTCACGTGCCTCGATCTAACTCAAGTATGAAAAGTCCCAGGAAGCCCAAAGTTGGCAAGATGGAAGCCCATCACACGGGTAACCTGTGAACCTATTTTGAGGTCAAAAGGCTAATGGTCAAGGTCACAGGGTCACAAAGTGTAAAAGTACTGCTGCTACTACTCGCTTTGTACACGCAAATATGTGGAGGGAGGATATTGGAACAGCCACGCTCAACAGCCATGCTGTTGCAGCATGGCTGGTTCTTTACATTCCCTCCTATAGATAGTATGCAGGTCGGGGAATTACAATTTTCTTGAAATTAGCTTGTTGCAACTACAATACAACGTAGCTTGCACAACATATACATGCACTGGCTATGTCAATTGCCAATGCATACTAGAATATGGTGGGTAACATGTTTAAAAATTCTGGCATTCTGCCACAGTAAGCTTACTAACAAAATGTATAATGTATGGAGAAAGACTCACAACGATAAAATCATCCGTTGTGCTGGTTTGTCCAATGTCAGGCAAAGGCAGAGGTTTAGTAACACCAAGCAGTACACGGCCACGTGGCGCTCCCTTCAGAGCCTGAACTGCTTCATCCAGTGACGAGTTCTCCAGTCGAATGTTGTTGACAAACATCAGTCGATCGCCAGGCACCAATCGGCCGTCGAGCTGTGCTGCTCCACCCGGAACTAAGCTACGGATAATGATCACGCTTTCTATTGGATTCAACGGGTCCTACAACAGCAGAGCACGTAATACAATCAACGTGTAAAAATACAAGAATGAAAATGAGAATGAGAATGAAAAATACAAATACACATGTTATGTCACGACTGTCTACTGTGATGACTGAGCAAACATGCCAAGAGGCAATCAGACTGCTATCTGTAATTAACACATTACAGATGATATCAGACCAGAGACACTGAGACATAGTTTTGTGCACTTGAGTACAAACTCATGGAAATCTATATGAACGTTCATATTCTTACAAGCAAGGTGACTAGTCATCAATGAAGTCCTCAACACAGCTGCTGGGTTATACGAGTAAGCTGGCAGTGCATGAGAATGAATTAGTATCTACCCACAAACTGAATTTGCACATTTTTCGGTAAAAATACAAAAGAAAAAATTAAATGAAAAGATAGTTGCACACATGCAAACTTAGAAATTCACGCTTTTCGTAGATCCTGAGAAATCATGTTGACAATAAAAATTAGCCTCGTGCGGGACTGACGGTCGACTGCTCCGAAATCTGAACACGTTTACACGATTACAGTCCGTACTTCCTGTATCTGTCGAAACGTTGCCGAAAGCGGAAACCTCTATTTCCATGTTTTTCTCAGTAAGTAAACAACTATCAATCTAAATTTTGTTCCAAGTTCGTAGTCATGTGACACAAAAACTAGGACAGGTATCAAAAATCTGGTCCATACAAAATTTAGATATTGTTCCATAGTTTCAGAATCAGTGGTCATTTGCCAGCTCACATTAAAGATGCTGGAGGAGATAGATTTGAAAATTGAAGAATTTCTAACTTTAAAGGTCTCGTGACCGTGACCTTGACCTTGACCTTGGATCGGGTCATACGGCATACCGTCGTGTTTCACTTATCGACCTCTACCTACAGACCAAATTTCATCGGAATCGGAAAAAAGTTTTGTGGACGTACGGACGGACATCTGAGACCCACTTTATTAGGTTGACTCTTCGGAGTCGACCTAAAAACAGTCACCCACTCATCCAATCTCCTAATTTGATGCGCTAAGAATATTCACTCATTCATTCACTGGTAACTCCACCCAGGATTGTAGTCGTTCATAACATCCATTCCATCTCTCTCCAGTGCCTGGTGCCCACACCATGTATGTGAACCACATTTGAGTGGCCTCTTGCCATTCTCCACAACACATAGCCACATGCTTGTTGTTCAGCCCAATGGAAATTTCTCCAAAGCTGTGGCTATCGCCCAGTGGTGATCCTCAGGTGGGCAAGTACGAAAAATATGTCCACAGTACCTTAGGCGTGTCAAATATACAGTATACAAATTTCTGCCGTCATTATACAAATTGTGTAAAGAACAATAAAACATACGGTAGCAAAAAATGTCTTCAACTGAGTCGAAGAATTCTAAAAGTGCAGATCAAATGTGAGCTCAGAGTAAAAGTAAACACAACAAAATATGAAATATGAAATGAAGTATGACAGCAAATAAGGCAAAAGAGCAAAAAGAAATGTCAGACCTGGTAGTCCAGAATGCTGAATCCAAGACCTCGGTCACCTTTGTACAGTTCGACGGTGATAATGTCAGATCCCCACGTTGCCAGACCACCGAGAGGCTCAAGAGAATGTGATCTACCAACTAAGCTGATGTCAGTGCTGACGACAGGCGGACTAGCAACTAGAACCTGCTCTGACTTGGCTTTAAACAGAGAATGTGAGACAGTCGTGGTGGAAGCACTCGATGGAAGGTTGTGCAGGATGTCGTGAGGTCGAGCACAGATGATGCGCACATGCTGTGGCAAATCTTTAAGTACAGCGACCACCTCGACGTGGTTGCGGCCGTACAGTACTGAGTCGTTTACCTGAAGCAGCTCGTCACCGGCCAGCAGACGACCGGTGAGGCCAACCGGACCCTCGGGAAGAACGGACCGGATGTAGTGATGTGGATGAACTTCAACCCCATCTTCTACATCGACTGTTCCTTCCAGACTAATACCAAGACCACCTCCTTCCTTGAACTTGCATACGTCAGCAATCTATGCACAAACAACAGCCCTGTACCATCTGCATTTGCACCATGTTGATCCGATTTTAACATAATAAATTCAGGATTTCCGACATTGTACTGCAACTGGATCAAAATTTGGCCTTTCACATTGGCACTGACCATCGCCACACACTGCTGTGTTGCTATGCTACTTACATTAAACACTCTAAACTTTTGCCATAGCCGTAAAACTCCCATAACAGCATGTCTGTGACAATTAATTACAAGTCAATTTTAAAAAATCAAGACAATTGACGACATCTTGTAAGTCAGACAATGAATGGTACAGACACCAAACACTTACAACAATATCAAACTCATCTCCAACAACAGCCAACCACTTCAACGTCAGCGCCATCTCCACTTCTCTTGACAACTCTGAAACCCACACAGCCTTCCCTCATCATCATCACCATCATCATCATCACATTCAACTTAATCGAAACAAGTTATACGTTCTTTGTGTACTAATTATCAATTAACATTAAGTCTAAAGGCACAGAGGCACCCAGTCAGTTTCAGTCATTGCCATTTATATTTAACATGTTTCTTAAAGTCACAGTGCATGACTACTGGCATGTTCAAGTGTAATAATGAACCAAGTCATTGGATAAGAAGCCTTTGCAGAAGTCACATATCATTAAGAGGCAAAATGCCGCTGGAATTAAAGAAAACAGCAGTTAAGGCATTAATATAAACTAGCGTTATAAGCTGCAGAAACGCGTACATTAGCAAAAGTTGTCATAAAGAAACTGGATTCATTTTAAAATGTGGACAACTGTTAACAAGAAGTTCAGCTGTTGCAGAGATACCAAACATCACTCTATGTAATGTGAAATCAGGATTAAGGGTCACTCAAAGTCACTGGAAATAGTACCGATGAGTAGGGCGGATACAAGTTCCTATTAGAGTTCTATAATAACTTTGTCTCTTATCTTATACGGTTTATGATATGTAACCACACATATTTGTGTGACATCGCAACTTTTCATCACCCTCTCCTATTTAACACCTCCAATGAGGGAGATCCCGTAGAGATATATGTTCCATGTTTGGTGTCCGTAAACTAGAGTCTCTGGGCTACAATCCAGTGATAACTGCTTGACAATGACTCTGTTATTTCGACAGATAGGAAGACAATGCACGACAGTATATACCACACTACACATATGTGTCGCACGGTAAAAATTAGCTAAACAGTTCACAAGACTAATGAAGAAGTATTGAGAATGACAATATGAAAAAATTTTGCTGGAAACAATCTTATAAAGAAAATTAAATTGGTTAAGTCACATGATGAGAGAATCACTTATGTGAACAGTAACTGACAGAAGAACAAAAGACAAAGGAGCATCAAGACGAGGTATTACAATGTTGGACTGGACTATACATCAAAGACAAAGCACATTTATATAATGAAATAACTATCAGCATCAGCAGCAACATGACAGCACTGAGATCACAATGATACAACTATTATATGGCTGAGATGGACAGTGGTAGTGTAACATGACAAAACTGATGACCGTACCAGTGTTACTGTCTCCATTCATCACCTGGACTTCATCAATACTCACAAACTGCTTTGAACTGGAGTCCATGCTGTCAGCTGCAGCAACACACACACAGTAACCATACAGTACAACAGACCAATCTCAAACCTCTAAAGTGAAATAATCTAAAGCTTCATAGCAGTTGTGGCTGAAATCTCTTCTCACTCCATTCTCCTGTCATGCATCTTGGGCCAATATCTTTGGATTAGACACATAGACAGAAACAGACAGGCTAGAAAAACAGTTTAGCTGTTGCAATAACAACAACAGAAGCTTCAGCAACAACAAAGAAGGTGACTAACCAACAGCGGCAGCGTGCAGCAGTTGTTCATACTTGGAGCCATAGCGATGTCGAGCTAGCTTCAGCCGAGTTACCTGTCCTGTATGGCGCAATACATCAACCGCTTCCTCGTTGCTGAAGCCCTCCAGTGACACACCATCAACCTGTACATCACAGCCATCATCGTCACCATCATCACCGTCATCAGCGTCATCATCACTGTCAAAAACACAGTCACAATACTCCGTGACTTATAAACAACAGCGACTGCCGGCGCCTCCAGTTCAGTGTTACTGCTGAATTCTGTGCACCTTACAAGATACTATATTATTATTATTATTATTATTATTATTATTATATTTCTCAGCACACACAGACACACTCTTGCACATGCACACATCTCAGAACAAATCCATGTTTGTTAACCCTCAGCCCTTAGCTATACAGCATTTCAAACTGTCATTAAAAGATCACAATCAATTCGTTCAACATTTAAATAAAACATTAACATTACCTACTTGCAATGCCTTTCAGTAACTCCATTATCATATTTATATGTCAGCCCATAAATATTTTTCCTAACAGAAGTACAATAAACTATACCACACACTCAGCTGTGTAATAAAAAACACTGCGTTACATACTGCTATAATTTGATCATGAATTTTAATGCGTCCGTCAAGTGCGGCAGCACAGCCTTCGGCAATCCCACGCACGAAAATCCCTGACAAATCATCTGCACACAACAGTTCACAGCAATTTTACTCTGCCAGTATTTCTTGTTTTACAACAGACCACAAAATGGTAAATGTACAAATGTTAATAGTTCACAGAAGGATACTACACTTGACAGTTGAGCAGTGTAAAGGTAAATGAAGTTGCAAGCATTGTAGCAGAGCCAATCATGGTCTCTGGACACAGTCATAAACCCAGTTATAGGCTGTTGTTACTTTCAACCAATCCAATGGATTAGTTCCTTCCCAGCTGCAAAGAACCACTGTTCTTTGGCCAGTAACAAATTATACTGCTTGGTGAATGTGTGTGAACAATTTGCATGACCGTTGTTTGAGTAATTGCATTCCCAGTTCACACACAGCTGTATGACTTACACTAACAAAACATACATAACATGATGGTCTGTCTGTCGCGTGCCTCGATTTAACTTGAGTATGACTAAATCTAACAAAATTAAACCATAACTTATATATTATATATCTTGCACGATCCAGAAGTATATTCAGCAAGTTACACTTCTACACACACATGCACACACACAAACATGCACAAACAAATTTGTTCCAGAAATGACTTATCATGTGTTGAGTGCTACATTAACTCTATACTAGGGACCTGCGAATCGGAAATTTTTCGTTTGAATCGAATCACCAATCAAATTGGCAGCTATGATTCAAATTTGAATCAAATCTCGAATCAAATCAGGGTGTAGTCGGCGTCGCTTAAGTTTATTAAATGAAGTAATAATTATTATTACAGACGAACACATACGAGCAGATTCTCCTGGTTCCTCAAACAATATTTCACAATCGCTCCTACAGTGCTAGCGAGTGTGTATGCTCTTGCTACATAAACATAAAATCATAAACATAAAATAAATCTCAATTACAACGGCGCAACAATTAAAGTTTTTTGTTGAACAGTGAGTGTGGTTTGTGGTAAGACGGCAGTTGCGGCTGATTCAAAAATTTCAAATGAAATCGAATCAGAATCGCAGGTCCCTACTCTCTATACACCCACTCAAAGATTCACACAAACAGCATCCGTTTAATACGCCAATTTTTCCATGCAAAAGCATCGGAGACTGGTGCAGTGGGAAATTTTATATCCTCGATGCCCTTTATGAAAAAACATGTATCATTCATGCGGCTGAACATATCTCTGTGGTGCTGGTGATACTCTATGGCAGTGAAGTGAATCAACGCACCATTTGGTTTGTCACTGATGTAACCGGCAATGGTGATACCAAGTCCAACATTATTTTTGACCAACTCAACGTCATAAACTTCCACTTCAGGACCAACAACTTCAACAGGAGGCTAAACACACAGACAGACAAATAGACATATACAGAAACAGGCTCATATACTTATCGAAGGTTAACTTCACACAGGAAATAGCTACTTCCAGATCTACCGAGTCCGACACCAGCTTGAGGCTAAGAAATCTAAAATCACACATCCAGACATTAAGCTTATATCACCGCAGACCATGTGTTTGTGTGCGTAGCTTACAATTACTGACCATTCCACCACTGTTTCCAGACATACATCAAGACTTACTTCACCCACTGCATTACGGAGCACCCGCAGTCTGGAACTCCCAACCAAAGATAGTTCTTGAAAGGGCCTCTGTGACAGTTTTCGAATCTCAGCATAAAAATATTCCCACAAATTTTTCCAACCAACTCCACTACTGCCAGCATCTTTGACAGTATGACCTAATGGAGCGAGCTTTGGGAA
>Ga0209145_1000114_pt1 | contig 14925 bp, 12 predicted proteins | sample WorMetfiPIANOSA2_FD_187396 | JGI IMG/M metagenome (GOLD analysis project Ga0209145, IMG submission 187396) | Marine gutless worms symbiont microbial communities from Max Planck institute for Marine Microbiology, Germany - Olavius filocauda... | ecosystem: Host-associated > Annelida > Digestive... | reverse complement strand
TCCTATCAGTGGTCTACAGTTTGACGATATACACCGTAATTTTAGAGAGATTGGGTCTGGAGTTGCTGAAATGAATAACCTGAAGGTCATCAGCCTTTTGGAAAAAGCCAGCTATTGGTAAAAATTGTAAATTTTTCACACTTTACCACAGTGACCTGTATTTAATGCCCCTAATGAGTGTGACCCTTACGAATCTACAAAACACAACTGGTATGAGAAAACTAAGTGCTACTAGGCAGATAAAAACGTTTGATATGTTCAGCTGTTTCGACGGTTTCACAAGTGTGATAGACAGACAGATGGACAAAATGTCACAGCAATATACTGCACTTGCACAGCATCACGCAGTTAAATTAATCACAAACCAACCACAGTATTTATGAACATCAATAAACCAGTGTTCTCACTTGATTGTGTGCATAGATGTCCATGACAGATAAATTACTACAGCTGAAAAGATCTACAATGATTATCGTTAATCATGCGGTGTACCTTGCGTCTCGGTGGCTTTGCATCGCGCTCCATCTCTTTGGCTCGTCGTTCATCTCGCGCCTTCTGCCTCTGCAGCCGGTCAGCTTCCCACTGCTGTTCACGTTCCACACGCTGTTGTTCTCTCAGGGCTTCTCGTCTCTCAGCCTCCGCAACTCTTTCTGCAACCTGAAGTACATGCATTCCATGCCATTGCCATTATTTCTCACTTTGCATTCCATCAGTTCTAAGACAGTGGCCAGGAATAATATAACAATGTAACGCAACATGGAACTTTCATTTATGACCTGTAAATGTCAGGACCATCCTCATTGACGTAATGCTCCTATGCTAATCTCCTGTTCATATAGTGGGTCACACAGTTTAAACACGTCAATAAGTTAAGAATAGCATAGCAATTTCTGGCAACCTGTTTTCACAGGCTGTATGCCCAATTTGTAACTTAACGATCAATGAACAAAGAGTTGGGTCTAACATTTCATTTGACACATTACTGGTCATTTTGAGCTTTTTTCCACTAACAATGTAACACGTTAAACACGACTCAGACCTGTTGATCTGTAAGTGGTAGCCAATAAATGCATGGCAGTGCCTTAGTTTTGCGAAATAAATCGTCCAGTAATTTCGCTGGTGGCTCTTCTTCAACTTTTGCTGCAGCTCCTTCAACACAGTTCACAGAATATTGTCAGTTAATGACCATATTCCACACTTTTGGCCACATTATAGGAACTCTTAATATCACAATGCCTTTAACATTGTGCAGTCACCTGTTTGTAGGCTTGGATGTGCCTACCTATAAGGCCTAAGGTGGTACTTTTACTGCAGCATTAGAGCAATTCTGGCAGAATCCCTTCCTGATTACAACAACAACTCGTATATTTTTCTGCAAAACTGAACCTCGGACAACCAGGCGACAGTTCATTACATTAACTACTGAGTCACAGCAACTCCTTCACAATATTAAATAACCAAATACCTCACAATGGCATATCAGTTTCACAAGAAAATGCAGCACATGCATGTGATAAATGTAGGTTGTTGCGAGTGGCATTATGCACTCTTAGTGGTTGGTGCAGGCCAGAAATTACGATGACGATAAATGTAATTACCATAATAATTGGTTACTTGAAAATCAAAACATAATGTTGATCTGCACACAACATATAAATCCTCTGTAGTTTCATTAAGACAAATAATTTGCTAGGCAAACAAATCCAGTTTACTAACCAGATTTGTCATTTTTTTCACGAGCTCTACGGTCGTGTCGAGACCGTTCTCTGTCACGCCGGTCAGCTTCTTTCTTGTCTCGTGGTTTTGTAGGTTTCTCTTCCCTTCCTCTTCTATCTCTGTCGCTCCTCTCTCTGGGTGGACTCTGCCTCAGCTTGTGACGGTCCCACTCACGAACCGGCTGCTCAGCAGGCTTTTCCTTAGCATCCCTTGTACGAGACTTTGGAGCATCATGTGGAGACGTCCGTCCTGTCTCAACGTGCTCTCGTGCTCCTGCTGATCGATCTCGTGGCCCACGACTCTCAGCTGGCTGTGACTCTGTGAGTGGCTTGGACACAGCAGTACCAGCTCCACCTTTCTTGCGAAACTCGAACTACATCACAACACATCTACAACAGTAACTTGCAGACACATTCTGTAAGCCCTAAACAAAAGCAACTGTACTTCCCATTCAATTAAATCAATTTTTGCATATGTTACTTTTAATGTCCTTATAAAATTACATTAACGGATAAAAAGGTGAAGCGCTATCCCTTATGCCAAGAAAAAACGGCTAGCTTCGATTGTCACTAAAACACATTTAAACAATCCATATTCAGTCACTTAACTCAGTACATATGCATAACATCGATACTCCACACAAATCAGTCATGTGCTCACACTATACTTCCACCTACTTCAACAACCAACGTCTGTCTACTCCTGCATGTATTGACCATAGAGTGCATTATGGTAATTGGAGAAAGTGGTTTGGGTTTGACATTTAATTCCTGTATGCCTCGTTACACTTTTTAATGTGTAATGCTACACACAGACCCATGTTGATGAAAATGCATAGTGATATGCATTGCCAGTCTTAAAAAATGTGTGATTATTCCACTTGATAGCATGAAAATGTGTACTATGCATCCTAAAAACCCTGCTTATAATCAGTAAGTAAAAAGCTGAATATATTACCTCTTCCATGTTCCGAAATTCTACACCAAGCACCTTTGGGTTTGAAGCTGGCCATTTTTTACCATGAAGAGCTTGCCGAGTAGCAACAGCTTGCTCAACAGTTTCATACTGAAACATCACAGTTTTACATCAATATATTACTGCATTACATTACATTACAAAATAAATTGGTGATATGCCAAATACAAAAATGTCCTACGGCGAAATACATCGTACAGTGAACATGTACAGTGAATATCATGATGCTAAAACAAATTGCCAACTGCAAAATTTAAAAATTTTCAAAAGTGCATAAATTTAACTGACATTCATACACAGTACATACAACAGCATAGCAGTGAGACTTGATGCTGTCAATCCAGAATCCATCGTCAATCAGTTTCCCTGTTCTGCCAAGCAGCTCCTTCAGCTGACCGAGTGTATACGGTCGCACCAGACCAGTAACGTGGACAACATTGCTGGAAGGCCGTCGTGCTGGGGATGGTGACCTCTGACCAACGTCAACTGGATCTTCCGCTGTGATCGACACTGTCCGCACTGGCTTCGAGCTGACGTCGGACGTCGAGCGAGTCAGCTTTGCCACTTTGACGGACGGTTCTTCTGCACAATTAACAAACATGATGAACAAAAGTTCTTAAGAGTTAACGAACTTAACGGACTCAGTGAAATATGCTGAAATCTGAATCTAAGGCAAAAGAAATATATATATATATAATTCAAACAGAAAATGCCACAACTATAGAACAAGTACGAAAGCACACCACGGCACTGTAGCTGATGCACAAAAATAATAAGATCTACAAAGCCAACAAAAACACTGCACAATTACCATTTTCATCTCCATTAACTTTGTCGTTGTCTATTCTCATCACAATTGACACATCTTTACCCGTATTTTCTGAATCTTCCTTGTCCTGAAACACAAAGATGATCAAGATAAAGCTGCGTACATGGCAGAGCTAAGCAGACTTCAGTATACAGCTCAGTGGACACTCTAATGAAAAATCAACAAAATCACTTTGTTCTAGTGTAAGATTCTATTAGGCACCACTATACGTAGTTACGTACATATACAATTCTGCGTATCTTGGTAGTTCTCGTGTCCTCGGCCAGAAGATCCGAGTCTTTATGTTGTGACGGCGAAGAATCGACCTCTCCATCTTCGTGATCGTCGGCAATGTTCTCTTCCAAGACTGGATCTTCGGCCGCAATTTCACCAGCACTGATCTCTGGAATCAACCCCTACTCACAAGACAAACACAAAATACATCCTGTTTTTAAATTATTAATATGATACAAGGAAGTGTTTCATCTGGGATAGACAGATAGGCAATTTTCAACATCCCACCTGAAACAAGGCAGTTAACATCAACAAAACAATAAAAATTAACTTTAAAATTATTAACGAAAATAACCAGCAAGAGTAAAACAAAAAATATGTCAAAAATAAATTGTATGCAAACAAGTGAACCCAACAACCAGCGATAAATCATGAAACCTATAGTACAATCCAAAAAAGCCAGCATAGGATTTACAGTCAGTAATCATACCTTTAAAGAATCGGTAGAAATGTTTATTGACGGAACCAGCTTTTGTTGGAAACCTGTGGAACCCCATCGACGTTTTCTTGTTGGCTTGGCTGCAGAGAACATATCTGGCAACATTGGAAATTCACAAATATGAACTTACTCTGAACATAATGCAATTTGCACAATTAATTAGAACAAAATTTTTAAATTACTTATACAACCATATAGACAACTTTGAATGTTCAATGAGGCTGCATTTATTGCCAACATTACGCCTACAAAACTAATCATTTATACAATAACACATCCCAATTTTAACAAATATACACACCTACTGTGCTTAAACCAACGAATATGATGGCGACAGTGTACTACTTAAGTACTGTAATCCTTCATCAACTTATATAATAACTTATAAAATATTACACAATGCTTCTTTTTCGTGAATTAAATGAGCTAAGGAAAAGATTCATGTACAGTTAAATAGCTTGATGACATCGTTTCACGTGACCATTCCATCACACTTCAGATTAATTAAATCGTCACAAAGTTTTTCTCTGTAACCAAAATAATTTAATCTAGCAATTCTGTGATAACCAAAGGCATAATGAATGCATTATCAAAGAAAAACATCACCAGTAAGCCATCAAACCTGAACCAAGCGTAGTATGGCTGCAAACAGATACAAATGCCGAATATGGCTTACAAAACTTGGTTAACTCCCTGCGATCAGAATAAAATGTAGGTTTTTATTTAAGAAAAACAATACAGTCCTTTCAGAGCTATGTTGACCAATACGGTGGCATTAATCTCCATTTCTTTAACCCCCTCAGACACAGTCAGACACCAGCAATGCTAGAGCATAATGTGGTGTGTCTGTTTATTAACCAGCTTTCATTGGTACTCACAGAGGGATGACAGCCAGGATAAGTTGACCTGGAAAGATGGTTACCCATCCCAGTACTAACCAGGCCTGATGTAGATCAACTGCACCAAACTACTTCATATACATATTTTTATTTAACAACCAAAATAACACATAGTTACTACCGTCAGGTTCTGTGTTAGAGCTACTCTGTTCAGTGGACACCTGTTGCACACACCGCAGTCAAAGGTTAAACATTGTTTAAATACAAAATAAAATAGTGCAATTACAGTACTTTAGCATTTTTCACCAAACAGCACACATATATGGTCAAATCAAATTTGACTGACAACATGTATAGTATGTTACATTACAACCTTGTTGTATGTACCAAGTTACATTGTTGTACATGTTATTCACCCTATTATTGTGCGTCAAGAACACTTTGGCCTGTAAAACTACCACTCAAGCAATCTCCAAAAAGGAAGGTTTCCGGGGAAACCCTTGGGAACTACCAGATAAGCCGGAAAAACCCAGAAAAACTGTCATTAAAATTATATTTTTCTACAATCCACCGAATTAGTTCAATTCAGTCAACTCAGAACTCCGTTTGTGCTTATGAATAGCTACACTTCTGCATTAAGTTGACAACTAGAAAAGAAAAAAAATGACGGCTAAATTCCTGAGGCATGAAAGATTGATATAAGTTGTTAGTGTTGAGCCAGGAGGCTGAAAGACAAACTGATCTAGAAAAATGCCGACAGTTATCAACTCTAAATGACTCTGCTAAAATTGGTTATCTAATCAACAGGCCCAACTGAAATACAACTGCTACCTGTTGGTATTTCACAAATGACTGTAAAAGTAATGTGCATATAACAAATAAAACACAAACACATAACTAGAAACAAAAGCAATGCCTCTTTTGAGGCACTGCAATACCGGCAGGACCTGTTTGCCATTATCCATTACCACAAGAGAGCAGACTTCCCTACCTATACAAATAGTTTAGAAAATCACAATAATACGTGCACAGAAAATCGGAAAATCCTTGGTTTGAAATTTGATATGAGTTCTGTAGTGGCGCCATCTGGTGGCACAGAGAAAAATTTGAATGGGGTGCACAACTACAAATCATCCCCTATAAAAAGCCCCCAAAAACATTTTTTTAAACTTTCATGGCATTTAGCATTTCGGTGAGCACAAATGTTGGAACTGCTAACCGTTTTTGGCACTACCTCTATGAACTTGACAGTTTTTGTGGCACCCTATAACGAGGTAGCAAAATATTTTTATACAGATGCACATCTACAATATATGGGGTAAAAGGCTATGCTAGAACTTTTCTTTCACCTCGCTTCTAAATGGGCGAAGTGGTGCACACAAACTTTGCACCCATTTTCTCAAATTTTGAAAATTTTCTCATGCATTGGTGCACCAATCGTAGTGCCATCTAGCAACGATTTTCAAATGTATTCCAGCGCTGGAAAGGGCTTTTATTTCCTGAAAAAAGCTGCAAACTCCGTCTAAATCGGCCAATAAATGCCAAAGTTATCTCCTCTTGAATAACACAGCTACATCACATAGGACCGTGAAGCACTCGAGTGTTATTTACAAACACATACACAAATAAACAAAATGAAAACATCACACTTTGTCCTCTCGCTCTCTGTGTCATTCGATTTCCACCAAATTTTGCATGATGATAGAGGATATCTGTGCCATCATTGCACTCCCCTAACTTTTTTTGGATCCGATCAGTAGTTTAGCCGCTAGGGGTCATCGAAAATGCCCCCACCTACGTAAATTGTTCATAATTTTGTCACTTATCGAGATAAACCAACCACATCTGGCAAAATCATGTAGGTCAAGGGTGCGCATAAACCCTACATATTTTGTGAAAACCACGCAAGGGATCTGCCCCCTTAGAGGCAATAATATTGATAAAATGTCAAATTTTCAAAGTTTTGGGGCCGTAAACGAGCACCTCTCAGCCGATCAAGGTGAAATTTGGCAGGGAGGAGCGGACCATCGGACCTGCCTGCCAAATTTCACCTTGATCAGTGCAATGTGTCACCCGTGTGGCGAAAAACGGAAAAATCAGCCCATGAGTAAAAACAACACCGACAGAGGTGCCCTTCGTGCAGTCCTGCCAGTAATTAAGACTGCAGAACATTGAATAAATATGTAGTTCCATCATCAAAACCTGTACAAAAACATTACAGTAAAAAGAAGCAGTGCTGTAATGCAGCACAGACAAGGAAATTCAGCTGTACGAAAAGGATAGTCTTCGTTCCATAACTGCACAGTGCATTGATGAAAAGCTGTCAGTGCTACAAATGACATCTAGCTACCATTTCAGGAACAGATCTGTTATGTCGGATTGTCGTTGCTGAAGCAGTAGTGCTATGAAATACCATCTAACCATTAATGCCCTCCGTAGTAGCAGAACTTCCTTAATAACAGAAGAGATGTGCTTGTCAACACTGTAACCACTTGTGTGCAACGATTATCCACTAATTACCTTCAGGGATATATGTTAGCAGTCCAATATTGGCTGATCTGATAAAAGTCTCAGCAGCAAATATCCATGAGGTAGTTCTTAACATCAGATGAAGACTCCATACACGAGATCTCATGTTGACTGTTCATATTCATGTACTCGTGTTCAGCTGTTCATTATGCTGTTAAGCAGAATAATGGCAAGTTGGAGACAGGTCAATAACACTGTACATACGAAATCTCTGATGGTAGAGTTATTATTGCACGTCCTTTGAATTCAACTGTACTGTTAACTGCTGTTTGCAGTAAACAATCAGCTTGATTGATGAGTTACACTGTGGACGTGCAAACATTGACAACAGTTCTTCATATTCTGATGATTATTCAGCACTAAATCAGACATCGTTTGCCATTATACAGTTGGATAGTGAGTACAGACGTACGAGTTGCATGACGACTGTTCATTCATGTTCCACTATAATCTTAGAAGTCTGACGGATATGGAAGATGCATGACATTTTGTACCGTATCGTAACCAGCAAATCTTGATGACTCAGTTCAGAACATCAGAAACATGGTACACGAGAGAACTTCAAGATCATGGTGATAATGAACAATGATGAATCTACTCCACATGGTAAATAATATCCACATACAAGAGTCCATACACTATCCATTCACCAGTTCAGTTGTCTGATAATGTAACAATTGGCTGAACTTCGAGACCATGTGTTCATGTCAGCAGTAATTCAAACGTACATCAGCTGTAGCTTTCTTCCACGTAACTGTAAGTCCCAGAGTGATGTGTCTGGCGTGTGTGTTATCTCCGTAGTTATCAAGTTCAATGGTTGATTCGTAGACATATTATGTTGATTTCAGAAGAGAGAAAAACCAGGTGGTAGCTATTCCATATCTGTTTGTCGAAGACTGTCATATCAGAATGACTGGTTTACACGAGTCAAATTTATAAGTATACAAATGTTACAATTGTTCATTGTTCATGCAGCAGGTTTCTGATAATGCAAGTACTGATTCGTTAGAATTTGTATGTTCTAAGAATGTCTACTGACTTTCAGAATATATCAATGATGTTCCCATAAGACTGTAGACTTTCTTCCCAATGGACTGATGTCCACTGTAATGTTATGCAACATTAAATTTGAAGACATCATATTCGCAAGTCTGTAAAACAAGACTTGCATAGTGAGTTTGGATGCACAAGTCTGTAGATAACCAGTAGATAAATACACGTACTGCTGAGATCATAACGACAGAGAAAATATCTGCAGGATCCTCCAATATGGTGTGAATAATGTCTGTGTCTTCAACAAATTATAGTAAAAAGTTGCAGTTCAACTCAACATCATCAGGCTGTATGTCAATCCTCAATCGCTGATCATTCGTGATCAGCGTGTTAGTATTGACACCGGTAATTAAAAGTATGCAGGACGAAAATGGAGAGCTATGGATAATGACAGATGGTATGTGCAGGACTGGTAACGTGATAATGTTTGTAGCACAGAGTTGGATTCAGACAATGTTCTTGTTGTACAGCAGCTTAAAGTTCATTACGATGATTGTAAAGTCAACACAGTTATTGCTATAAACCCAAGGAATGGCATTCAGTGGCTGACGTGGTGTACATTCGCTTACAGTAAAATGTTCCCGGAAGATGAAAATATCCTCTGTGAAATGTAACAGCACAACTAATGCTGTCACATGCAACACTGAACGGCATCTCCACTGCTAAATATTCTCGATCAGAGTTGACAAGTAAATGTTCGCCAACTTGCAGAATGTGATAATGTATATTAGCTTTGAATGAATGACGTAACATTAGCAGTTTGCTGTGACATTTCTAGAAGTCTGTCACACTTCATAAGGTAGTGCAATTCATAGTCCATTTGAGAGTCATGTTCAGCTGTGTATATGGATTCATATGGTTGCTAATGTGTGAGAACGGCTTCCACTACGGAATTACTTGCTGTATCCTGACGAGTCCATCAGTCCGTATGTTGCACAGATAAACAAAGATTTGACGCTATTCGTGCAACAACTGACTGCCAGTGTGCGCTTGGCTTCCAATAATGCACAATGCTTGTTAACGTCTCCACTTCGAACCACCCACGACGAGGCCATCGAAAAATGCACCTTCTAACTGACATACAGCAAGGCAAGGAGGGTGCACAAACATTGTACAATGTGCCATTTGTGACAACAAATACAAAATAAATCAAACTGCTCGTAGTTAACAAATGCATACGTCAAAAATATCTGCAAGTTTCATATAACATATTAGATAACTTCAAAGTAATTAGTGAATGAAACACAGAAAGTCACAAAAACACATCACTAAAGACTACAGGTAAAACACCCCGGCAAAAAACTAAGGAACTAAGCATAATACCTGATTGTCTACATTCTTTTCTGGTACATCATCAAACTGCTGTTTTAATTCACCAACTTCTCCACTCATTTCCCTGCATCAAAGACAGCACAAACGTGAAACTAGAATTTGTTCAAAGCAGATCAACCACAATAACAAAAATTGATGCAGTAACAAAGGAGAATACTTACAGTCTACTGTCATTGGCATCCTGGCTTTCTTCCACTGTTAATTCAACAGCTTCTACTGCATCCTGCAACATGACAAAATACGATACATGTCAAGCACAAAAAAGACGACTGGGTCGTTCAGGTGAGAATCCATATCAAATGACAAACAACACTTGGACGGACTTGGCTAGACAGATTAAGAAAACATCACTCTAGAGTCTACATGCAGTGATAAGGTACACAACATTTACATCAATATACTCTACTGCTGAGAACAAGCAGGTAATGCATTATGAGATAAATCAGCTTACGTACTGCATTCGTAGTCTGCATAGGCTCATGACGGTCATCATTTTCATCCAAAGAACTATGCTGTGGTTCATCATGCTTTTCTGACACTGGCCTTGCAGGTAATTGTGACTGCACCTTGGCACTTTCAACCACGTCATCTCCAGACATTCTCTTTGCTTCTTTGGACGGTGATCTTGAACGTCGTTCATTAGACCCAGACCTTGAGCTTCGTGACGACGATGACCTTGAACGTGACCTGGAATCAGAAGACCTAGAACTAGAACGGCTTCTCTGGTTTTCATGTTCTGCACTGTGTGTCTGGACTGGAGAACGTGTCCCACTGGATGGAGATGACGAACGTGATCTGTCTTTCATCTGGGTGGGAGGCATGTCCTCTGGAACACTGGCTGCTACCTCCTGGACCTCTGCACTACCAACCTCTCTGCACACAATACAAACCACTCACAGCCCTTGCAGTTCTGACTAGATACAACCATTAACAATCAATATACGCTAATCAGCTCAGTGACATCAGTGTCAGTGAGTGGGTAGAGTTTAACACTCCAATTCGATACATAATACGTCATTTCGGGATTGGACAGTAACCTCAGCACACAGAGAATCCAAATAAACAGAGTCCCAAACACAATAAGTCGTCTCTCTTACTTTTTCTTGGCATACTCTAAAGCCCGGTTTCCACTACCCGAGTTCACGGCCCGAGTTGACGTGAACTCGGTGCATATTTTTGACACCCGAGTTGACGGGTGTCAAAAAATGCACCAGAGTTGACGGCCTGTGAACTCGGGTAGTGGAAACCGGGCTTAAGTGAACAGTCAAATTCACAATTTGTCACCAGTCTTCCACTCTCCTCTCACTACCGCATTCCACCAAGTTGCACACTGCACAGACACCACAGACATTAATCTGCCTCAATAGAACGCACTGCAGCCACTAGCCATGTTTAGTTGGATCTCCCTTGAGCATGTTTCCAATCAGCTGGTGGTGTCCACTATGTAACACAGTCACCAAGTGCGAATATATATAATAACCACAGTGATGAGAATGGAATGATTTGGTAGAAAGAATTCAAACTGCATTTTAAAGAACAGATGGATGGAGAACTGTAAATGCAACGTGCACAGATACTCCAAAGAGCTGAAGGAAACAGCTCTGATGTAATGAAACATGGCATTGTGCATGTACAAAATGAAATGTGCAAGCAATATACTTAAATGCTGTTTGACATCATCGCCACCCACTGCTGTCCAGAGTGATTCTTTTTTGGATCAAAACAATCTGGGTCAAACCACAACCTAAGACCTGAGGTCATCAGATCATTCTAAAAGGATACAAGTAAATCATTTGGACCAGTATGATAACGTTTATGGACATTGTTATGGACGTTGGACACTCCCCAATTTGATTTCATCTTGTTCTTGGGACAAAGAATTATTGAAATGGGTAACAGGAAATGATCAAATTATCAGAAATTTTTACTCACATCAAATTGTGTACTTGTGGTACCAAGCAATATTCAAATCTCAAAAAGCAAAATACGTGCACACACACACACACATACGTATTCCATCGCTAAGAATGGAAAGCATTTAAAACAAACACTTACTTCTCTGATTGTGGCATGTCTGGTGGCAAACGTTTTTCTGGACCTACAACAGAACAATTTGCTAACATTTCAATCACAACGGACGACGTACGTACTCGTAAAAAGACATACTCATATAAACAAGAAGCTCAGCTGTTGCAGATACTGCACAATACGCTGTCACGTGAAATCAGTATTAGGGGTCGCTTAAATAGTACCGAGGAGTAGGGCAGATACAAGTTCCTGTTTGAGTTCTATACTAACTGTCTCTATCTTGTACAGTTTATGAGATATAATCACATATTTGTGTGACAATGCACTCTCATATTTAATGTCCCGATAAGGCCCCTAAATGGCCTAAAGATATATGTTCCATGTTTGTTTGATTTTGTGGCTGAAGGTGTTAGGCCTAGAGGTAGACCAAAGAGAACATGGAAGGAAGAAGTTGAAGGGGATTCAAAGTGTCTGAAGTTAAGATGCGTTGGTTCGTAGTAAATAGAGACAACTGATTAGAGGTACTGTGGAGGATAGTGATGATAGCTTCCCATTGTTTCTAGCACTGACTCACCAAGATTATCCTGGATTAAAGGGCCGTAAAACGGTTGTTGTTGTTGTTGCAACTTGTTGGTGGTGGTGTCCGTAAACTAGAGTCCATAGACTACAATCCTGTGCTAATTGCTTGATGATGAGCTCTGTTGTTTTGACAGAAGACTCACCTATTTGACATTGTCTAACGTAGCGTAACGTAACCATGCCATTGATTGATTGACTGATTGACATAAAAGCTGTCAGTGACAGACAGATAGACGGCCAAACAACACACTGCAGCATATATGCACTATACATATGCGTTGTAAAGGCTATTTTCCAGGTGAACCTGGGTTAGCCAGTTGTCCCCTTAACTATCCTTCTACCATTGTTCCGTTCCTGTGCATCCTCTTGGGACAGTCTAAATCTTTTCACATCCTCTCTAACACCATCCCACCATATATAAATTGTTACTAAATAATTAAAAATGATAAACAACTGAATATGTGCATAGCAACGAATTGCACAATGTAGGTTACTCGCACACTTCCTCGCTGCAATTAGTTTACTGTCGATTTTTTTCCATCAGTGCATTGTTGACTCAGCATCTGGAAGGGTCAGGCCTTTAAAAAGCCCTGCACCAGCAACCTTCAAACGTTCATCTCAGGTGTGACTTGGCATTAATCATCAAAATAAACTACCATGTTTCTTATCGACAACACTGTATTGGCAACAATTTACTGTTAGTTTTTTTATAACACATCTTCCGAATACTGGAAGTAACGTACCATCAGCTTTATCACCGTCACCCGCATGGACAACGTTCTGTTTAATCGTTTCCGAATCTTCCATATCAGTGCTGTCATCAGACTGCTCCTCATCTCTTGCCTTTGGCGCTGCTGATTCAGCTGCTGAATGTTTTCCTGGTGAAGCATTACTGTCTTCCGTCTCACATTCACTCTGAGAACGGCTTGCCTCTTCTACATCAAACAGCAACGTCTGTCACTGTCAGTGGCATAATGTGACTATTGTAAACACAAACAAGCTGATGTGTTACTGTGATTCTACACAGAGTTAAGGAACCTTAGCTTCCGTGACATCACAACCTGTAAGGTAAATTATAGGCAATTGCCTAGAGGACGTTTGCCAGCAATCAGATTAGTACAAGTGGAAATATGAATACATATAATACACATATATTCACACAACCATTATCTGTTGCCTGTCTGCAGAAACTGAAAGCATAGTTGACATAGAAATGTCAACATTGATTAAAGGTTGCTGTTAAATAATAAATACAGCTCGACTCATTACAGTTGCAGATGACAAAAGTTACTCTCAAACTGCCAAGAGAGCCCCATATCATGTCGGCCATCGGGGCCACACAACTAAATGCATGCAATCAACAATCAGCACCTTCATAGCGTTTCTTCTGTTCCATCTGCTGGCTCATCAACTTCTCACGCTGCTGTAAGTAATTTTTCACGAATTCATTCTGTCCATCTGAATTGAGCTGCAACATGATGCAAAACAATGCGTAAAATTACACCATACAGCTTAATGGTAGCAAGAATGGCACTGGCAAGATCAAAAACAAATACAACACATTGCATGTTTCAGTTTCACAGAAAACACTCTGCTGATACTTGTTTCATATAACTTGTCAAAATAACAGAAATATCAAACCTCAAACAAATATCAAACAAGCAAGTCTGTAAAGTAACTCCAAAAGCATTGTACCATTATATCATGTATAATAATAATAAAATAGCTAGTATAACAAATTAGGCTAGGCAAATTAAAACCATTATGTAACTGAATTTTTTAATTGTTATGTTCAATTAACAGTACAGATCCTTTTCTTTGCATGCAAGTCACAACTAAAAACTGTTCCTCAGTTAGTTCAATGCTTGCAAAACTGTTTTTTTATCTTTAATGTCTGTTAATTAGGGATGTTAAACTCTGTTTTTTCATAATCGATGTTTGTTTAGTAATAATCAATTAATAATCGATGATCGGTTTCGCCACGCTGGCAGGCCGATCGTGCGTAACAGTAGACGCATGCTGTAGACTGTGCGCTGGTGGTACCGACTCCAGCAGGATCGGCCGCAACACACTGGGCTTCCAGGAATTGTGTGTCTGTATGGCCGGCGGCTGGACCACCAGCGAAGATGCGGCGTAACACTGATGAGCGGCAGCATGTTGGACAGACGGCTACTTCAAACAAAAATAATCATCAGGATCGCGTAGTCGGCGAGAGCCGTTGCGTCGCTCCAGCACTATGACGACCGGCCGACATCAGCAGCACTAGCGTCGCTACTTCGCAAACAAAGAATTACGTAATAGGGTAAATACACAAAGCGACCGTCAGCAAGATG
>Ga0209145_1000112_pt1 | contig 15124 bp, 7 predicted proteins | sample WorMetfiPIANOSA2_FD_187396 | JGI IMG/M metagenome (GOLD analysis project Ga0209145, IMG submission 187396) | Marine gutless worms symbiont microbial communities from Max Planck institute for Marine Microbiology, Germany - Olavius filocauda... | ecosystem: Host-associated > Annelida > Digestive... | reverse complement strand
TGGCTGGAAAGACTCGTCTCCGAAATGACCTGTTATGTGTCGAGTGGGACGTTAAACTCTACTAACTCCAACTCCATAGAGTAGATAGCAATATGTTTTTGCGAGTCAATCATTAGCAGTGTATTGTGCATTTTTACTTGAAATAGATGCCAGTGGCAAGATTCCTGTGTCATGCAGCAGTAATGCAGCTTATTCAGTGAAAGCCTGTTAACCGAAATGCCATGTAATTTGTGATGTGCACATTCTAGTTGAGTCTTAGCAGGATTACAATAACATACTGAATTAGTGCATAGTGCACAATTATCTTCACTGTATTTTATTAATGTAGTAGTTTTCAGATGCCCTTAACACAATATTCACTAGTATACAATACCTCAAAACTTTGCTGCTGATTGTGTAGTAAAGAGGCAGATAAAATATATAGAGGTGACCTTGTTTAACCCAGTGGAGACTCGGTTCAGGTTGATGGCTTAGTCATAACTCATCAGCTGCAAGAAACAGCAATAAAACTAGAAAGCACTTGATCCGGACTTCAAACCCACGCTGACAACTGGTTACACCACCTAGTGAATGTTAATGAAGCATGCACTAAGTGTCCGCAAAACCACAGTGACTGGTAATGCCACCTAGCGAATATCGATAAATCGCGGTTCTAATATGCAAAATGAACTTACTGACCCTGTGACCTTGACCTTTGACTTTTGAACCCCAAAAAGTACACTTTAGGCCCTCCCAAGGTCATTCCCTACACCAAGTTTGAACACATTGGGATCATTCATTTTTTAGTTATGCTGCGGACAAACGGACAAACAGACTGACTCAAAAATCCTACCCATGCCGACAGACATGGTTGGCATGGGTTATTACAGTGCCGTATGCATTATGCAGAAGTGGATACTGTCTACTATTGTAATCCTGCTAAGACTCAGACTTCTAGAATGTCTTCAGTCTTCATCACATAATAATTATTTATCTTTTGGTCTTTTTGGTATTTCGGAAATGCTGATCACCAATTCATTGTTTATATTTTGGACATATTCTGCATAATGCATACGGCACTGAAGTGATGATAATGTTAGTGTGATTTCAGTGTGGTGAATGATGAAATTGAAATCCCCTTAATATCCAATTCACTTGCTGTGTTACTTTGGTCAATGGTCATGTTTACTAATTTGTTATAATTGTTATTCTTATTATTTTAAAATATGCAATATTTTTGTAACTACAACCATGTTGACTACGTTACTTGATTCATTTGCTTTGATTCTTCATTTTCTGACAGTGTTAATGTTTTACAACATTAAATCGGTTTGTATTTGTAAAGTACTTGTTAAATTATTGTTTGGTGTAATTTCTTGCAGACAATTGATCGAGCGAGAATTGATGACAACGAATTGCGTATAACTGTGAACAATGACCAGTGTCGCAGCACTGGTACGTCGGTAAGGGAGTATTCCACTGGCATTGCCCAACAGCTTTCCACTTCTCATCGGAGTATACAAGAACCATCATTGAATGTGCAGTTTTCTAGTGACCAAAGTTATAAATCAATATTGAAGCGATCAACGCAAGACAGATCAGCACAGTTATCACATTTCCAAGAAGCTCTTCCCACATCACAATATGGTAAGACTTACAAAGAGCCAGTTCCTCCAGTTAAAGAGATTGTCCAACAAACTGGTAGTCTTTTGTCTCACATTGACAACTGGAATACAATTTCTTTGCAGCCAAAGCATGATCTGGCAACTGCTACCAGTCAGTCATCTGCAAGCCAGCCACTGTTAGTCAACATTTCTAATTCAAAATATGCCAACCTGGATGCTTCGAGCTCATTAGCTCAGAATCTGTTGAAGAACATAAACTTGCTTGGAAAAGCTTTCTCCAGTAGTACTGTAACTTACCGTCCTAGTGAAAGCATAACGGCCACTTCTGCATCACTTTTTCCATCCACCAGTACGTCATTGTTTGCCAGTAGCACTGGCTATGGAGACAGCATGTTGGGTTCTGTGGTTTCCTCGAAGCTGGAAGGGACATCATCTGAGGAACAACTCTCATTGAAATACCGCCAGCCACAGACATCCAGCAGTGATGACCAACCATTGTCCACTACCACGTCGTCTACTTGTGATCCAGTAATTGCCAACGTTCTGAAATCAATTGGTTTCAACTTTGATTTGTCTAAGTTTGGTTCCACTGTAGTTCCAAAAGAACGTGAACAGTCTCATGCTAGTACCCTGCTGCACAGCAGTGTTTCAAGCACTCCACCTCAGCCAGTGCCTCCACCACAAGTAAATGATCTTCTGCAGACAAGCCAAAATCTGGCCACCCCACTAAAGGCCCAAAGCCTGGCCACCCCATTAAAGCCGAGTACCATGAGTGCATATAACAGAATTGCGGAAATGAAAACTTTTTCTGAAATTGACAAAGTGCTTCAGCAGGTTCGCAAACATAGCGAAAGTAAACTGCGTTCAAGATCTCCAGTGAAGGAACGATTTCAAAGTAGAAGTGGTCGCAGGTCATCGTCAGTCAGTAGAGAAGATGATAGGTCAACAGGGAAACAGTCACCAAGACCGGCGACTACACAGAAGCATATGAGTGAAAGAAATGAGCGATGGGAGCATGCAGCACAAGGAAGTGAAAGGCATTCAGGCCACGTACTAAAACGTGACGAGGTACGTCGACAAGATTCGCCATCACCACGACAACAGCAAGATTTGCCGTTACCACGACAACGGCGAGATTCGCCATCACCACGACAACAGAGAGATTCACCATTGCCGTTACCACGACAACGGCGAGATTCGCCATCACCACGACGACAGAGAGATTCACCATTGCCGTTACCACGACAACGGCGAGATTCGCCATCACCACGACAACGTGACACCAGGACTGGGAAGGCTTCTAAAAGAAAGTCATATTCATCACGATCGTCTTCAGCATCTCCACACCGCCGCAAGTCTAATGTACAACGACATCGTTCTCCGCTGGCTGCTGTACCCGTGAGCTGTCAAGCAAGCACCTCTCCTCATTACAGTCAGCCTCCTATAATATCGTCAATACCAGGTGGCAAATGGGTGAATCCTGCATTGGTCCAGAAAATACACACAAATGCTGATTTTATAAAAAGCACTCCACTGGCTGCTGTACCCATGAGCTATCCAGCAAGTTCATATCCTCTGCATAGTCAGCCTTTTCTATTATCATCAGTACCGGGTGGCAAGTGGGAGAATCCTGTATTGGTCCAGGAAACAAAGAAAGATGCTGATTGGGAAAAAAGCACAGATGAATTCCTACGCAAGCTGCAGGAACCTAGTCGGCCATCTGCTGTCACAGCTGCTCACGTTGCCATCCCAGAAGTCGAAAGTGACCTAAGTAATCTAAGCAGCATATCCAGTGGGTCAGTTTCTGACTATTTTGATGATAGTGTCTGTGAGGAATACAATAAGCCTTTCAGTTCTCCACTGAAACCTAGCTGCCACGATACAGTGGACAGGTCGAAGGCTAGAACTTCTGAGTTGAAAGACAGTTCTCCACTAAAACCTAGATGGCGGCGTAGGCACTCTACAGTGGAGGCCAGAATTGCTCAGTTGGAAGAGGAACTGGAAAATATTAAGAAACATGGCGACAGTGATAGAAGTAAATCCAGGGACAGAGTTGTGAATGCACTCAAGTCACTTCGTGCATCTGCCGATCGTCGTCGTCGTGTGTCGAATATTAAGTCTTCCAGTAAAATGAAGAAGGTTTGTGTACTTCTTAAAAGTTATTCAAGTTCTGACTGTTAGTTTTGAATTGTCTTTATATTTTGCTTCTTTGCATCTTCAGTTATCTGCCGCAAACATTCTTCATTTACTGTATGTAGTGTACAGTAATAATTCTAATAATGTACTATAAATTAGCTGTAAGTAATCTTTAATAATGCTACATGTTTTATGATGTGTTTTGATATTTTATCAGTGTTCTTGATGAAATAAATTCTATAATGAATTAAAGTAGCTGGTTAATGACTGTTGACCTGTAACTATCCATTTGCTAAAATACATGTATGTATAGTAAGCTTTTGCCTCTGTCAAAGCTTGTCTATGGGTAGATGGGGTATGGCCCAGGTACGAATCATTTAGATTTTTGGACTGATTGTGTCTGAGCCTGGAGACGGATCCATTTTTCCAACATGGAGAGACAGGCCATTGTTTGACATCGAGCAATATTACTAAAAAAAGTTGTGGACCGATTTTCGTGAAATTTTTAGGCGTAGTAGGACTCGGCACCAGAAACAATCAGTTACATTTTGGGATTGATCTATATATGTATATGGATCCAGGATTTATTTTCCACTTTTCCAGCATTGAGAGATTTTTAGATTATATAGGATTAACTCAAAAAGATGTTGATGAAACTTTTGGGAAGAGTACGCCTTGGTATAAGAAACAGCTGACTACATTTCGGGACAGATCTGATCTAGATCCATATTTTTTTCAAATTTGCTATACAGGTTGACCATGGTAAGTACTTAAGTACTTTACAACGAGCGATGACAGTACCCTAAAGGGGGATCTTGGCAATCACGTGACCATCTTTTGTATTGTTGGAACCACTTCATAAATTTGATTGGGTGAAGCTATAAGCACTTCAAATTTTGTACTGAAATTGAGCTATCACAAAAGTGATAAGAGTTTTCAATACTACCCAAAGAGAGCCTGGTCAGGGGTTTCAGTTTTTTTTAGGATGAGGTTTTAAATTTTGAATTTTGACCTTTTGTAGAGGTATGCACTCTGGTGAGTGCCCTACTAGTTACTAAATGCATTCTCTACTGTTTTGTGATTGTTTGTTTGCAATGTTAGGAACAGAAGAGTTGTGACTTACCAGAGGACAACGTGCCACCGAAGCAGTCTATAACGGTTATAACAGGATCGTCAAAATCTGGTCGCACCCGCAGAAAAGTGGCTTCTGGTGACAAGAAACAGACTGAACAACCACATGAGCAGTCAAAACAAGTAGTAAAAAAGGCAGTTCAGCCACTTATGTCATTGTCTATACCAGCTAGGATTAAGATAAAACTCAAAGATGCTGAGTGGGAAAACAGCAAATCAGAATGTGAAACGGATAATAAAGGTGATGAGACAAAGCAACTGGGTGAGAAAGATCGATCTCGACAGTCACCAAGTACATCTGATTCATCAAAGACCATCTCAACTGGCATAAAAGAGGCCTCTCAGTCAGAGCTGCATGAGGAAATTAAGGAAGTCAGTCAGCAAGAGCATACAGATACAAGCCCTGTGAGAGCAGACACTAGTTTAGAGACAGAGTCTTCAAAGGACGAGAAAAACAATGAAAACGTTACAAAAGATGAATTAGAACAATTAGCAAACAATTCTTTGTCTTCAGCGGCTCAGACACAGGATGAGTTAAAACATGAAACGAAAGAGAAAGATGATGAGGTGAAAGATCAGCTGGAAGGGCTGCAGCAGTCAGCGGTTGATAATGAACCTACGAAGAGCAATGAAGATAATGCAGAGGAGGTGAGTGGTAGTGATGTTGTCTCTGGCACTGATCAGCATCAGCAGCAGCCTGAGACATCAGTGGGCAACACCAAGATGATTGCAGCTTCAGAAGATAGCGTTGTAGAACAGTCGCATGCAAACTCAGCTGCGTGTGAAAAGACGGATAGCAGCAGAGAAATGCCAGAGAGTGATTCTCATGCACAGAAAGTTCAGTCTGACGACAAGGATCAGACTGAACAACCACATCTGCAGTCAAAACATGAAGTAAAGGAGACGGTTGAGGCGTCTACATCGTCGGTTGTACCAGCTGGAAGAAGAAGAGAGATTTCGACATCGGTCCAGAAAAAACACAAAGATACTGAGTGGGATAAAAGTACATCAGAATGTCCCGAGCAGTTAGAAAGAGTAAAAAGGAGTAGAGAGAGGAGTGAAACTGAGATTCTGAAGCCTCTGACAACAAGTGAAAGTCAGCACCATGCACACAGGAGACCCTACCAGTCATATAAGCAAGATGAAAGTTATTCGAGGCAGGATAAGGAAAGATTTGCATATCGTGACAGCAGGAGAGAAAAACATGACGCTGTTGATAGGCATTATTATTATGGTGGTCATCGCTCTCATCACACGAGACATCGAGACCATAGCAGAAGATATTTACAGAGATCTGATATCAGAGAGGGACTTGAACTTGAAAATATCTCTTCTGATGAGGAAGATATTAAGTACCAAGATTGTGGAAATCACTGCTGTCAGTTTTGCCAAGAAACGTTTGAAACTATATCGAGTCTTCTGGAGCACCTGCAGTCAGCTGCACATGAACAGGTTTTTGATTGATTTTAAATATATACTTTGAACAGATACGATTTACACACACCGACTATGTCGGTCGGCGTTGGTAGGATTTTTGAGTCCATCTGTTTGTCTGCGGCATAGCTCAGTAACGATTGACCCCAAAGTGTTCAAACTTGGTGTAGGAAATGACCTTAGGATACCCTAGAGGCTAGAAGTGATACTGTTTTGGGGTTCAAAGGTCAGGGTCACAGGGTCAGTAAGTTCATTTTTCATACTAGAACCGCGATTCATCTGCATTTGCTAGGTGGCATTACCAGTCGTCTGAGGTTTTGCAGATGCTTAGTGCGTGCTTCATTAACATTTGCTAGGTGGCATAGCCACTGCAGTCGTCGGCATGGGATCAAACTCTTCTAGTTTAAAGTTATGATCACTAGCTGAATAGCTGCTCGCCATGTGGGAGCACAGCCTTAAGTCTGACTTAATGCCTGTTATCAAGCTACACTCATAGCAGGTATCTACATCAGTATATATAATTGGAAATTGAGAGACAAAATGAATGAAAGGTTTGTAGTTTTTATTAAGCCATTCTCCAATGTGATACATAACATGACATATTCGTTTAATAGAAAATGACAAGACACATTATCTAACAATAAAAAGTGAGGTTAAAAGAGTACAAAGAGTGATAGCACATCTAATTGAGCTAACTGGGAAGGTGGCCGGATGGGTGATATATTAATAATACTATTTTTGTAAACACAGTTTCACAGTGGCTACAAAAGGCTGAAATTTGTATGCAAAGAGCATATTACCATCAACTTTAAATTTGACAAAAAAAACATTTATTTTTCAATAAAAAGTTAAACAAATAAACACATTATTAAATATATCTAGAACAAATCGCGAAACTGTGCTGTGGGCCCCAGTGATGAATTCACCTTAACTATATTTGTCTTTGTTACTGTGTAAATTGTGTACATATTTTATGTGATGTAAGTAAGTAAGTCAGAACATTTGTAAGGCGCAATTCTTACAGCCTTAACAGTCACGAGTGATGTGTTACTATGTAATAGACAGTGAATTTTTCTGCTTGTGTGGCCTGTGTTGATGCCTAAGCTTTAGTACATAAGCCTTATTTTTCTTCATAATATTGCTAATAGTCTTTAATTACACGTATCTGAAATTGACAGCCTGGTGTCAAAAAAGAGTCAGCTTCGGATGTTAATATTGAAAGCCATTGTACAAAGAGTGATGACGTGAAAGTGTCGGTGGAAGCAGCTCAAGGTACTGATATTGTCATATTGTGTCTCTGTCATATACTTCACATTTAGTCTCCGTACTTTGTGTGATTGTTTCTGAAAGTGGTTTTCAGTCTCACTTTTTGTTAAAATATCAGTCTACATTTATTGTCACTGTGCTTGCCAAACTGGACGAACGACCTTATTATTTTGATGCTATATGCTTTAGTTAAGTTTATTTAACATATATTTATCTTTTCTCTGTAATGGAACCATGTGAATAAAGGTTTTCATAGCTGTCCATATTTATGTTTAGTGTTAACTTTGTTCTTTGTATATGTATCACTAACTCCTCATTACTGTGTCCGTCCAAGTTGTCGCTAGTGAAACTTCTGCAGCTGTCAATGCCAATGTGATGGTGCAGCAGATTCACACATAATGTGTAATAGTGAATTTTCCTGCTTGTTTAAGCACTAGTATTCATAAATAAATAAATAAATAAGTATTTTTCTTCATAATAATTGGTAATAGTCTTTCATTGCACAATTCACCTTATCCTCCAACTTATAGTACATGAATTAATAATAATAATAACAATAAGTTATAAGGTGCCGATGATATTATTATTATTATTAGTAGTAGTAGTAGTAGTAGTGGTAGTAGTAGTAGTAGCAGCAGCAGCAGCAGAAGAAGAAGAAAAAGAAGAAATAGTATTAGTAGCAGTAGCGTTAGTATTTTTAAAATAAACGTGTATATAATTTACTGTTTTAGGTGTGGAGTTTATGCTTGCCGTTACAGCACCTTTCTACTGCCAGTTATGCTATAGTTTTTCTTCCAACGTTAATGAGGCACAGCGTCATTTGCTTAGTGTTGACCATAATCGGAAGTACAATAAGGTATGTTGGGTCAAGATTTCATCATCTGTTAACTGTAGTGTAACTAAATGTTATTGTCCCAGTCATCATGATTGTGAAAAACAACACTTTAGTCAACTAGTTTGACCAGTTTGTACTTGAGTTTAAATCATGATCAGCCAAATTAAGAAAATCCATTGAAATCCATCTAACTGTAATGTGCACCATTGAAGTCATTTGGAATCTAAAAATCCACTCGTTTTTTTGTTACGAAATCCAGGAAAATCCATATCAGTATTTAACCTGTCAGTATTATTAGTAATTACAAGTAACCCAGTATTATTTTGTTGTTAGTAATGGGATGAGCATGTCACACAGCACAGGTAGGTGTTTGAAACTAAGGTAAATGGCGTGCAGTGATATTCATATAGCAGTTGACAGCAGATTATGGCTGCATCATTATGTACATAATATACACTGTGAGTCAAAAAACTGTACCCTTTTTATTTCTAGCATAACTTTGTCAAACGTGGATCGATTTTAATGATTCTTTTACTGTTGTGACTGTGAAGTTTCTGTACACAAATGTGGAATTGAATTTGCCACCTCACCTAAGTTATGTTGCTGCACTACCTTGTAAATGCATTCAGCGCATCCTGCACATGAAACCGTTGACCTTCTGTGCCAAGAAACACCAGACTTTATTCCGCCGGACCTGTGGCATCCAACTGTTCCAGATCTAAACCCAGTCGATTACAAGATCTGGGTTATCATGCAACATCTTGTCTACCAGACAAAAATCTGCAGTGTGGATGAACGGCGGGTGATCGACGTCTGGTGTGGCCTTGAACAGTCGACTATCGACGTAGCTATTGACCACTAGCGTAGAAGACTTCAAGCATGCATCCAGTCGAAAGGAGGACAACTCAAACACAATTTGTGAACTGACGATGTTAATTTTATCAGTATCTGTCACTTTCAGAGTAAATTATGTATGACTGTTACCATGTTACATCTTTCATTCAAAAAGTGCGCCTGTAATGTCGACAATTAGGCCTACAAGGGTGTTTGTAGTGCAAGAGATAATGCAGCGGCAAAATCGTGGTATGGTCGCAGATTTTATTCCACGCTTGGGCGCAGATATTTGCTGACTTATATGCCGAAAAAATATTAGAATCGGACAGCAATTGCCAAAGTTACAGCAAATGTTATAGGGGAACACTTTTTCGACTTGCAGTTTCACGAAAGAATCATTAAAATCGATCCACGTTTGACAAAGTTATGCTAGAAACAAAATGGTACAGTTTTTTATGACTCACAGTGTACTTTTGTTGTCAGTGTTACCAAGTGATTTGAGGTTGGGTTAAATTACTGCAAATTCCACCATATTCCATTGCATTTCTATTTCAGTCATTGAATTTTGTTACATTTAAATATTTTTTCTTGGATTTTGTTAGTTGGATTTTATTAATTTCATTAGAATTTAATGGGTTTTATTGGACTTAAATCTCAAGGCAGAGCTTTTAAATTACACAGAACATAAAAGTACGGTATTGTAGTGCACTGGTCATAGTAGGAGAAATTTGCTGAAACAATGACTGTTTGTCTTCTGATTGCCAGTGATCGAGTCCTCAAGGACATGTCCTTGGCCTTGAGGATGCTCAAGGACACTTAACAGTCCTTGGCCTTGGAAGTCAAGTCCTTGGCCTTGGCCTCATCAGTCAGGTCCTTGGCCTTGGCCTTGGAAGTCAAGTCCTTGGTCAAGTCTTTGGCCTTGACCAGGACCTTCATAGTTGTGTCTTTGACTCCATCACTGCTGATTGCATTACCATACTACAACAAATCTGTATATAATAGCAGCTGAACAAATTAAGTGTCTTTATGCTAGCACTTACACAAACAGACAGCCATGCATACAAACGTATTCCATTAGGGAAATTTAGTTTTAAAATTATTTGTAGAAATCATTAAAATTCTGAGCCATAATGATAGGTGATAGGTTTAGCTGGTATTTCAGTAGTATTGATCGAAGCTGTATTGAATGTACATCAATTCTAGTAATTTTGCTGCTTTGATTTTCATATTCATTTAACTAAGCTGTCTGTGTTGCTATTCAGCAATATGTTGCCAGAAATCCCAAGAAAACATTGATTCCAGAAAATCGTTTGGATGACACTAGTAGGAAGCGAAAGCCGATGCAAGCCAATGACTCGGATGTGAAAAAAAGTGCTAAGAAACGTCGCACTTCCATACGCAACAAGAGTAACAAAGAAGTAATTAAAGTAAAAAGGGGCGTCATTGCTGTTAGTTCTGATGAAGAAAAGCTGAATGTTATCAGTCTGGCTGTTGATTCTGCAGTTAATGATATGTCAAAGGCACTGATGGATACGGTCAAGCCAGCTGTGACAGAAACAATTGATGTTATAACTGATGATGAAGAAGCTTCTGCAGTGGAAGACAGTGTCAGTGTATCAGATGAAGACAAGGACATGATGCTTTTTGTAACTGATGTTTGGAAGCCAGAAGAGACAGCAGAAGCATCAGAAAATTGTGAAGCCACAGAGTTAGAGGAAATTAATTTTGACAAAGAAAATCCTGCTAGCCAAGATGCTATGGAAGTGTCTAAGAAGAAAGATAAGTTGGTTTTGTTGTTGTCTGAGTCTGCTAAAGGAATACATGGATTCACTGATGACAACGCTAGTTTTACAGCACTGTCAAAAGGAGTAGAAAGAAAATTGTCTTCGAGTCAGAAAGTAGAAGCATTTCAAGATGATGATGATGATGATGTCATTTTTCTGCGTGTCACTAGCAAAGATGATGATATTGAAACATCTGTCAGAGAGGACGTCATACACCTTGTTGATCAAGTCAGTGAAACACTGCAGTCAGCAGTAGATAGAGTCGCAAGAGACTGTAAGGCAACTCCGGAATCTGTCAGTTTGTCTTCGGGCTCATTTACTACGGTTGGATCTGATGACAGAGGTACTGCGTCATTCAACTCTGCTCAGGTGCATGCGTCTGTAGCTGAGAAGAAAGAAACTGCGTCTGAGAATAGCAACCTATCTGCGGATGACAAGAAGGATATCAGCAGAGATGATAGAGTGGATCAATTAGTGAAAATTGGGCATAAAAGTTTGGTACAAGATAGAGAGAAAAGTTGTGTTGAGTCTGAAATGTGTGCAACATCTGAATGTGTCGTGCATGAAGAAACTGACGAAAATGTGAAACACTCAGATGAGTCAGCTTGCCTATCTATGGAAGATGAAATAGCAACATCGATTTCTGATTTCTTGATAGGCACCTCTGTGTTGGAGAACGTGGGAGATTTGTCCAAGTTGTATAATGTGAATGGTGAGAATGATACTGTGAGTGATAATACAAATCTGTTGAGTTCAGATGTTGTGTTGAAACAGCAGGAGCCCTCAGCTATCCGGTTGTTGCAGCAAGAAGGTGACCTGAGTTTGCAGACTTCTGATGTTGGTCGTACTTCATCGAATCAAGATGCTACTGAGAAGGTTGTAGATAGCGAGTGCTTGATGCCATTGGCTGAAGATTTGCAGCCGTTGTCAAATGCCAGCACCTTGTCCTATGAAAGTTCTGACGTGATGAAGGAATCTAGCAATGTACAGGATGAAAGAAGTGCTTTGAGCATGGAACCTGAGACAGAAAGTGTCGAGCATTGGAGTTGCTTGTCTTCTGGTGACCAGCACGATGTTCCGCCAGCTAACGACTGCGGCCAGGTGTCTGAGAGCATGGAACAAGATCATGGTGATGCTGATGAAGGAAATTTGCTGCCGGCTTCGGAGGATGTTGATTCTGCTGTTAACGACGATGAAGATTTTGAAATCGACCTGCTGTAAAAGAAGGTACTGAACATGTTGTACTGCGACTGACTGGTTATAATTTGTGACGCATTCGCTGAAAATGCGTGTGAAGTGACGTCTTCTCAACCCTGGAATGCAACAGCATCAGTATCACTCCTTTACACTGACATCACCAGACACCGGTGTGCTGCTTGCACTGTCCATGATGGTGGTGGTTGACTTCAGTACGTCTGCATTTCTGCTCTTTGATCACTGTACAACCAGCTGTCTGGACTGTCTTAATTGCAAGGTGACTCTGATGCCACTGCTGTATTCAATGTTAATCAATTAAAGTTGTACTTAATTTGCATTTAAACTAGCATCTGCTGTCTGTGTTTGTTGGCTGTTTATAACTGACCATGTGTTATTGTCATATACTGTAAAACCCTTAGTTTGGCATCCATTAATTTTGGTGGTTTGATCTATTACATTATTTTGGCGCCATTAATTTTGGTGTTTTTGCTTGCTGGACTAAGTAATACACTAAAATAACATGAGATTTCGAATATTCGCGACCCGTTATTTTCGCGACGTCACGGAGGTCGTGAAATAAAGGGCAAGTGAAAAACATGGGGTTTTACAGTAGTGTCGAATAACTCTCTAGGCCTACTGTAGTATTCTAATACTGTAGTAATGAGACGATTTTTTGGTAGCCGTGAATATATTTTTCCATTATAATTTATTAAACAAATTATAGGCCTAATTCTATTTTAAACTTTCTGTGCAGTAGTAGAGTAGAGTAGGGTTTAACATCCCACCAAACACATTATAGGTCACATCGGGGTCGATTTTTACGGGTCAGATGACCCAACCAGCAGTGTCAAGCACTGAAGGACAACAGTTGATCAGTCCACCAGGTAAAGGGCCAATCTAACTAGATTGGCCTGCAGTATGGTTTGGCTCTGAATTTATGGTCAGTGAATGCACCATGCTTTCAACAATAAACAAAACGTTCAGTTTTTGATGATGTAAAATTAGTTTGCACTGTTTCACTGTGTTATTGAGCTTACTTCAGCCTCATTTAGTGTTGCATTGATTTGTAATTTTAATCGATTTATTTTGAAAAAATGGGAAGTCTAACTTTGGTGAATCCATACCAAGCACATATGGTTTTTCTTTTAAAAAAACACGGCGTGTAAATGTTGTGCTCACTTGGCGTTTTGTGACACTTGCTAGTGACAGTCGGTGATACTGTTAGTGTATCGTTATTGCCGCTATTCACACGACATCTAATATTTGCCACACAATATGTTACTTGCTGTTCACTTTACTGACGTCGCACGGTCACAGTAATGAATTGATTGAAATTGCATTAGCAATTTCCCATGAGTTGGAGTCGTTAGCATCGGTGATAAATGCTTCAATGATAATTTGATGAATGAGTGTTTGTGACCGCAAGTATTCGTTTGCGTCTGCAGTGCCAACACCCAGAACACCGGCAGTCTTATATGTAACCCATCCTCGAAGTTTGCTTACTGCAGGCTATTTTGTCGTTTATAATAATAATAGTTGTTGTTTGGGGATTCGTTGAGTGTTTGTTGTTGCACTATGAAAATGTCCATACGATAGTAGCAAAACTAACAAGTACACTTGTAGTGCGAGCCACATGCTGGAGATGTGATTTTTGTTAGAATAGACCCGACCCATTTCATAGCCGGATGTCATAAGAGGCAACTAAACCAGGGTTATAGTTTTGTGTTAGGTTCAGATGTTTGTGTTTCTTGTGTTTATCTTGGGCGTTATAGATTTGGTTTGCCAGTACCATTTCTGCCCAAGTGATTTGGCTGGAAAGACTCGTCCCCGAAACGACCTACATGTAGATAATGTAAATTATACATTTCTATACTGCAGTGGGTCGTAACTTCAGTTCAGAGGCGATGGCAGTACAGGTTATGTCGATGTCGTTATACATTAGTAGCTATGGGCCTATGACAGCCGGATTAAAAAGGCGAGGCGGTCGATCGAGTCTAGATATGAAAACTGTTACCGGTACTGAAGGGCTCCCTATAGTATTGTCCTAGGAAATGAGTTCAGATGGCAGGAGCTGAAGACGACAATTTCGTTTGGCAATGAAAGTTATTTTGAGAAACGCTGAAATAGCAGTCGGACAATCGTAAGTACTAAGTTCCGCATGCGGTTGCGGGTCTTTAGGCTAAAGCCCGGTTTCCACTAGCCGAGTTGAACTCGGGTAGTGGAAACCGGGCTTAGGTGGCGGCTGAGGTAGCTGTTTTTGAGCTGCTCTGGTCCTTTGATCTGACGTAGGCTACTGCCGTCTTGTGTATGTATGAACCTGCTCCGGCACAGTGCAAGCTGTGCGCAGCAGCGGCTCGGCGTGAGATCGCCTCGACCGATCGGCATTTGGACTTGCAGCACGATCAGAGCTGCATTGTTCTGCCCTCGTTATGACTTTTGCGTGGTGCTGGCCGGGGAACCGTGAAGCAGAGCATTGCAGTAGCATTGGCTAGATTAGGCCTACATTATGCCAACGTCTGCGCTAATTCCTGCGTTAGCACTCGGCAGATGTTGGGTGTGACGGCTGGCCTGGGCGAGGTGGTAGGCCTATAGCTCGCTACCGCTGTGGCGTGCTTCGGTGCTTCTCAAAATGTCTCTGTATGCCACTGCGAGTCGACGTTAGCAACGGTGACAGCTAGACTAATGACACATGGTTTCAGCCGAGATGATGTGCTGTACTGCTGACGATCAGATAAGCAGAACGTTCTGCATGTACCACGATTACCACAATCTAACGTCTGAGCCTCCGAGGTGCTGCCAACTCGGCGGCTGTAAAGATGTAGTGTGCTCACCTATATTTCATTAGCCTACTAACAATAGTGGCTGGCTAGATAGAACATTCTATTGCAATAGAATAGCGCCCT
>Ga0209145_1000111_pt1 | contig 15156 bp, 12 predicted proteins | sample WorMetfiPIANOSA2_FD_187396 | JGI IMG/M metagenome (GOLD analysis project Ga0209145, IMG submission 187396) | Marine gutless worms symbiont microbial communities from Max Planck institute for Marine Microbiology, Germany - Olavius filocauda... | ecosystem: Host-associated > Annelida > Digestive... | reverse complement strand
GAAAAGAACTGGGAATGCCCGCCGCAACATCGCCTCAGTCCCCAATCCGTTCCAGCGTCGCCCGCACCGTGACCGGCGACCGGGCCTGGGCATAGGCGGTGAAAGTCGGCATGAGACCGTCGCCGGCCTTTTCCAGTTGATACTTGCCCAGCGCGTAGGCGCCGCCCTCGTCAATCGCGAAACGATAGAAGACGATCTCGCCTTCGCTGGTTCGTGCCCACCTGAGCGTCTCGCCGGCCAGCGGATCGACCCGCTCGGGGTCGGAGATCAGACCGCCCAACAGTTTGCTTTTCGCGTCCATCGGCGCCATGACCGCCGGACGTTCGGATGGGATGAAGACTACGTCCAAGGCGCTGGGAATGAACCGGATGGACACGCCGCCAGTGTCGACGAGGGCCGATCCGCGCACCCGGATCTCATCGCCATCGATATCGATCCGCGCGCTCAGATGTTCCAACGCTATTCCCTTCGACGCCTCCGGATTGGTGCTTTCCATGTCGACCGCGCGCCAGCGTCCCTGGAAACCCGAGAGGTCAGCATCCGCCAGCACCACGCAAGGCAGCACCGTGACGGCGGCAAGCGCCGCGGTGACGGTCTTCCAGCTTCGAATGATGGCCGTGATCATGTCGGTCTCGGGTCCAAGAGGTGCCAGGGCGATCCCATCGCCGGATGCAGCATAAGCGATCCGGGCCGTGTCCGTCACCCATCCCCCTGGGCACGGACCGACAGAAAGCAAAGCGCATTCGGCCGCCTAAGCGATCACCGTCCATTCACCGCCGGCGCGGTGCGATGCCAGCGCGGCCTCGACGAAGGCCAGCCCCCGGGCACCCTCCGCGCCCGTGGGCGCCCATAGGCGCAGCGGGTCCGGCGTGGTTAGCGCCCGCCGCGCCGCGATCAGGTCCGCGTAGTCGCGGTACAGATTCGCAAACGCCTCGTAATAGCCTTCGGGCAGACCGGCAACGATGCGGGTCGCTTGCCGCGCCGCCTCCGACAGGCCGGGCCCACCCCGCACCAGAACCCGCGCAGCTTCGCCGCCGATCGCCAGGCGTAGCTCGTCGGGCCGTTCCTGGGCCCAGGCGATGTGGCCGCGCGTGCCGTAGACCCGCAGGCGAAGCCCGACATTTTCGCCCGCCGCGACCATGCTGGCCCAGATCGTGCCGCGCGCGCCGCCGTCATAGGCCAGCATCAGGTGCGCATTGTCCTCCAGCAGTCGGCCCGAAACGAAGGTATGCAGGTCGGCGGCGACGCGCTCAGCCCGCTGGCGCGCCACGAATTCGGCCAGATGAAAGCAATGGGTCCCAAGATCGGCGACTGCAAAGGACAGGCCCGCCCGCTCGGGATCGGTGCGCCATTCGGCCTGCTTCGATCCGCCTTCGCGTTCGACCGGTGTCGCCAGCCAGCCCAACGCGAACTCGGCCTGGACCAGCCGGATCTCGCCCAGTTCCCCCGCCTCGACCAGGGCGCGCGCCTCGCGCACCATCGGATAGCCCGTGTAGGTATAGGTCACGCCCAACAGACAGCCGAATTCCTCCGCGGTTTCGACAAGTGCGCGCGCGGCCTCGTGACTGGTCGCCAGCGGCTTGTCGCAGATGACGTCGATCCCTGCCTCCAGGAAGGCCTGGCAGACCGGCTGGTGCAGATGATTGGGCGTGACCACGCTGACGACGTCGATCCCGTCCGCGCGGGTCGCCTCGGCCTGCGCCATCGCCCTGAAGCCGGTATAGATCCGGTCCGGCGCCAGCCCCAGCTCAGCGCCGGACGCCAACGCGACCTGCGGGTCCGAACTCAGCGCACCCGCAACCAGCGTGTACCGGTTGTCCAGCCTGGCCGCGATCCGGTGCGCATCGCCGATGAATGCGCCGCGGCCGCCGCCGACCATGCCCAGTCGCAGCCGCCTATCCGGTTCCGCCTCCGCCATGCCCGTGCCGTCCCCTGTTTCGTGCTGCAAGTCCTGAAACGCGCGGCAGTGTCGCCCGTGCGGAACCTGCTGTCAAAGTCGCGCCCGACACCGGATGCCCGGTTGACGATCCTTCCACCGCGTCCGATCCTGCCGTCTTTCGACTGGACGAGAGGCACCGGGCGATGACACGCGTCTATCGGGACTACGACCAGCAGGCGCTTGACCTTCAGTACGACAATCAAAAGCGGGTCCCCGACTTCGAGGATCACGTTGCCTGGTACAAGGCGGAGAGCGAACGGACCCGCGCGACGGTGCCCGCGCGGCTGGGCATCGCCTACGGGCCAAGCGACGACGAGTTCCTGGACTTCTACCTGCCGGAGAGCCCCGGCGCGGCCATGCCGGTCCAGGTGTTCTTTCACGGCGGCTATTGGCGTGCGTTCGGCAGTGCCGACTTTGCCTTCGTCGCCAAGCCGGTGGTCGCGGCAGGCGGCATCTCGGTGGTGGTCAACTACGCCCTGATGCCGGGCGTGTCGATGGGGGAGCGGTTGCGCCAGTGCGCCGCTTCCCTGGACTGGGTGTCCGACAGCATCGCGGCGCACGGCGGCGACCCGAACCGCATCTACATCTCCGGCCATTCCGCCGGCGGCCATATCGTCGCCATGATGCTGTCGCGCAGGCCAAACCACACGGCGGCGATTGCCGGCGCGGTCTCCGTCAGCGGCCTCTACGATCTGGAGCCGATCCGGCTGTGCTATCTGAACGCGGAGCTGCATCTGGCGCCCGAGGACGTCGCCCCGAACAGCCCGATGCAACACACCCCAAAGCGCGTCGACGGGCCCGTGTTTATCACCCTGGGCGCCGACGAATCCGAAGAATACCATCGCAACGCCAGCGACTATCGGGCCGCACTGGCCGATGCCGGCATCGACGCCACCCTGCATCCCATCGCCGGGCGCAATCACATGACCGTCGCGCGCGACATGGGGCTGCCGGACAGCGAACTCACCAAGACGCTGCTGCAGCAAATGGAGCTGGCGTAAGAGCCCCTCTCCCTGGAGGGAGAGGGGTTGGGGTGAGGGTGTTACCGATTTTGGGCATCGTAACCCCCTCATCCGGCCCTTCGGGCCACCTTCTCCCCGCGGGGAGAAGGGAACTGTAACGTTCCGCCGACACGCGCTACACTTCCCGGCCACGGCGGCGCAGAAGAACAACAAGCGGGAAAGCGACAGGCGCGATGGAACGGGGGGCGGCGACCACCACACCGCAGCTGGAGCTGCGCGGCATCACGAAGCAATTCCCGGGCTGCCTGGCGAACGACTATATCGACCTCAGCGTCCAGCCGGGCGAGATCCATGCCCTTTTGGGCGAAAACGGCGCCGGCAAGTCGACCCTGGTGAAGATCATCTACGGCGTGCTGGGCGCCGACGAAGGCGAGGTCCTGTGGCAGGGCGCGCCGGCCGACGTCCACAGCCCCAGCCAGGCCCGCAAGCTGGGCATCGGCATGGTGTTCCAGTATTTCTCGCTGTTCGAGGCGCTGACCGTGACCGAGAACATCGCGCTGGGCATGGACGACACACCCAACCCGCGCGAGCTGGAAGACCGGGTCAGATCGATCTCGGAAAGCTACGGCCTGCCCCTGAACCCACGCCGGTACGTGCACACCCTGTCGGTCGGCGAGCGCCAGCGCATCGAGATCGTGCGCTGCCTGTTGCAGGACCCGCGTCTGTTGATCATGGACGAGCCCACGTCGGTGCTGACCCCCCAGGAGGTGGACCGCCTGTTCGAGACCCTGCGTCGCCTGGCGGAGGAAGGCTGCGCCATCCTTTATATCAGCCACAAGCTGGAGGAGATCCGGGCGCTGTGCCACACCGCGACCATCCTGCGCGGTGGCCGCGTCGTCGAAACCTGCGATCCGACCAAGGAGTCGGCCCGGGACCTGGCCCAGATGATGATCGGCGAGGAGCTGAAGACGCCGGAACACAAGCCGGCGGCGGATAACCGCCCACCCTGTCTGGTCGTCCGGGACCTGACGGTGGCCAGCGACCAGCAGTTCGGCGTCGACCTGCAGGCGATCAGTTTCGAGATCCGCGAAGGCGAGATCTTCGGTATCGCCGGGGTGGCCGGCAACGGGCAGACCGAGCTGTTGAATGCCTTGTCCGGCGAAACCAGAACCCGCGACCACCAGGCCGTCACCATATTGGACAACCAGGTCGGCCGGCTGGGGCCGCGTGCGCGGCGGTCCTACGCAGCGGCCTTCGTGCCCGAGGAACGGCTGGGACACGGTGCGGTGCCGGATCTCAGCCTGGCCGACAACGCCTATCTCAGCGGCTATGACCGGCGCGGCCTGACCATCAACGGCATCATCCTGACCCGCGCCCGCGACGCCTACGCGCGCCAGGTTATCGAGCGGTTCGACGTGCGCACCCGCGGCATCGACGCCGATGCCGGCAGCCTGTCCGGCGGCAACCTGCAGAAGTTCATCGTCGGGCGCGAGATCCTGCAGGCGCCGCGTCTGATCGTGGTGTCGCAGCCGACCTGGGGCGTCGATGCGGGCGCCGCGGCGGCGATCCACCAGGCGCTGATCGACCTGGCGAACGACGGGGCCGCGGTGATGGTGATCTCCCAAGATCTGGACGAAATCCTGTCGCTGTGCGACCGGTTCTCGGTGATTTCCGAGGGGCGCCTGTCCGACAGCCTGGATCCGGCGACGGTCACGGTCGAAGAGATCGGCCTGCTGATGGGCGGCATCCATGGCGAACAGCGCCAGGCGGCGGCAGATGCTGGTTAGGCTGGAGCCCCGCGGCGAGATCAGCCGGACGGCGTCTTATCTGACGCCGTTCCTGGCGGTCGGCCTGACGCTGGTTGCCGGCGGCATCCTGTTCGGGGCCATGGGCAAGAACCCGTTTCTGGCTCTGTACACGTTCTTCATCGCGCCGGTCAGCACCGCCTACGGATTCAGCGAGCTGTTCGTGAAGGCGACTCCGATCGTTCTGTGCGCCGTCGGCCTGGCCATGGGCTTTCGTGCGAATGTCTGGAACATCGGCGCCGAAGGTCAGCTGACCCTGGGCGCCCTTGCTGGCGGCGGCATGGCCCTGTGGTTCCACGACAGCGACAGCGCCTGGCTTCTGCCCGGCATGGTCGTCGCCGGCGTGGCCGGCGGCATGGCCTGGGCGGCCATCCCGGCCTGGCTGAAGACCCGGTTCAACGCCAACGAGATCCTGACCAGCCTGATGCTGACCTATGTGGCGATCCTGTTGCTGAGCGTCCTTGTACACGGTCCCATGAAGGATCCGGAGGGCTACGGCTTCCCCGAATCGCGCCTGTTCCACGATGCCGCGCTGTTGCCGGTGATCTGGTCGGACACCCGGCTGCATCTTGGGGCGCTGATCGCGTTTGCTGCCGTGCTGCTGGCCTGGCTGGTGGTGGCGCGCACCCTGATCGGGTTCCAGATCAAAGTGATCGGCCTCGCTCCGGGCGCCGCGGCCTATGCAGGCTTCAGCCAGAAAAGGCTGGTCTGGCTTACGCTTCTGGTCGCCGGCGGCCTGGCCGGGATGGCGGGCTTGTTCGAGGTTGCCGGTCCGGTCGGGCAGATCGTCCCCACGATCTCGCCAGGTTACGGCTTTACCGCAATCATCGTCGCTTTCCTCGGGCGGTTGCACCCGATCGGCATCCTGCTTGCCGGCCTGCTGGTGGCCCTGTCCTATCTGGGCGGGGAGACGATCCAGATGGAGTTGGGGCTGCCGCTGGGGATCACCGGGGTGTTCCAAGGCATGCTGTTGTTCTTCCTGCTGGCGACCGACGTCCTGATCCGTTACCGCATCCGGCTGGCGGGGTTCGGCGGGAGAACGGCGTTATGATCTGGGACTTTGCCTGGGTGGTTCCCACCATTCTGACCATCATCACCGCGTCCACACCTTTGCTGTTGCCGGCGTTGGGCGAACTTGTCGCAGAGCGGTCGGGTGTTCTCAATCTTGGCGTCGAAGGCATGATGCTGGTGGGTGCGATCTCCGCCTTCGCCGTTGGGATCAGCACGGGATCCTGGGTGCTGGCAGTGCTTGCCGGCGCTGCTGCCGGCTCGGTCATGGCGTTTCTGTTTGGCTTCCTGACCCTGACGCTGCTTGCCAACCAGGTCGCCACGGGCCTGGCGCTCAGCATCTTCGGCATCGGCCTCAGCGCGCTGATGGGCGCCGGATTCGTCGGCGTCCCGTTTCCGGGTCTTCCCAAGCTGGACATCCCGTTCCTGTCTGACATTCCGGTGATCGGGCCGCTGGTGTTCGGGCACGACCTGCTGGTCTATCTGTCTTTCGCGATGGTGGCGTTCGTCGCATGGTTCATCTATCGCAGCCGTCCCGGCCTCATCCTGCGGGCGGTGGGCGAAAACCACGACGCAGCACATTCGATCGGTCATCCCGTGATCATGGTGCGTTACCTGGCGGTTCTGTTCGGCGGCGCGATGGCGGGCCTGGGCGGCGCCCATTTGTCGTTGGCCTACACACCCATGTGGGCGGAGAACATGACGGCCGGGCGGGGCTGGATCGCGCTTGCCCTTGTCGTCTTCTCCTCCTGGAAGCCGCTGCGCGCGCTGTTGGGGGCCTACATTTTCGGCGGTATCAATATCCTGCAGCTCCACGTCCAGGGCTTCGGCGAGGACATTGGCGTCGCCATCCCCTCGCAACTGCTGTCGATGTTGCCCTATCTCGCCACGATACTGGTACTGGTTCTGATCTCAATGGACAGCGCCCGCGGTCGTCTCAATGCGCCGGCATGCCTTGGGAAGGTCTTCCATCCTGCCGCTTGACTGGCCCGCCAAAACAGGAAGCCGTGTCGTCAAACAATATCAGGGAGCCAATTATGCCAACCAAACCCCTTGCCCAAGTGGTGCTTGCTGCCGCTGCCGCTGTCATTCTTGCCGTGGCGCCACCGGCAGTTGCGAAAGACAAGATCAAGGTCGGATTCGTCTATGTGGGACCGGTGGGTGACCACGGCTGGACCTACCGGCATGACATCGGCCGGCAGGCCGTCGAAGCGGCCTTGGGCGACAAGGTCGAAACCACCTATGTCGAGAGCGTCTCGGAAGGGCCGGACGCCGAACGGGTCATCCGGCAGATGGCATCGTCGGGTCACGACCTGATCTTCACGACCTCCTTCGGGTTCATGAACCCCACGGTGAAGGTCGCAAAGCAGTTTCCGAACGTCCGTTTCGAACACGCCACCGGCTACAAGCGGGCCGACAATGTCAGCACTTACATGGCCCGGTTCTACGAGGGCCGCTACGTCGCGGGCATCATCGCCGGCCACATGACCAAGTCCAATACCATCGGCTATATCGGTTCATTCCCGATTCCCGAAGTGGTGCGCGGCATCAACTCCTTCACGCTGGGCATGCGCTCGGTCAATCCTGAGGCCGAGGTCAAGGTCATCTGGGTGAACACCTGGTACGACCCGGGCAAGGAAGGCGATGCGGCCAAGGCGCTGATCGACCAGGGCGCGGACATCATCCTACAGCACACCGATTCCCCGGCGCCGCTGCAGGTCGCCGAACAGCGTGGCGCGCTGGGCGTCGGCCAGGCGTCCGACATGGTCAAGTTCGCGCCAAAGGCCCAGCTCACCGCGATCATTGACAACTGGGATGACTACTACGTCTCGCGCTCGACGGCTGTCCTGGAGGGCAAATGGGAGTCCAAGGACACCTGGGGCGGGATCGACAGCGGCATGGTGGAGATGGCCAAGTTCAACGATGCGATCCCTGCCGACGTGGCCAAAGCCGCCCAGGAAGCTGCCGACGCGATCAAGGCCGGCAAGTTGCTACCCTTCACCGGTCCGATCAAGAACCAGGAAGGAACTGTCGTGGTCAAGGACGGCGAGATCCTGGACGATGGCGCCCTCTTGGGCATGGACTGGTACGTCGAAGGCGTTCTGGGCCAGCTTCCGAAATAGCCGCTCGGAACGGCAAGGTTCGGAGCCCCCGTCCCGGGAATCGGGACGGGGGCTTCTCTATTCGACCAGGGGCAAAGCCGCTGCTTTCCGGGACTATCAAGGTTAAAGAATCTTTCATCAGATGCGCTGACAGTTGGCAGGGTTCGGGTGCTGCGGCCGATGCCGGCGGCGCCCCGATCCAAGCTTCGACCGTGCCGCTAACCAGAGACACCAGTCCGCCATGCGCATCTCAGCGAAACTGTTCGTCGGTATCCTGTGCGTCGTCGCCGTGACCGGCGCCTTGGGCGCCTACTCAGTCTTTTCGGTCGCCGGCATGGGGCGCATCGCCATCAACCTCTATGAAAAGCCCTTGCTGGCAATCAGCCTGGCGAAGTCGGCCCGGGCGCATTTCGCCCAGATCGATGCCGCGGTGAACGGCAGCGGTTCGGCCGGCGGGCTCGACCAACCGGCGATCGATGCGCTGCAGGAGGAGTCCCTGGAGGAAATCGAACTGGCCCGGGAACGTATTCTTTCGGCCGAGACCCAGGCGACCATCGACGCGGTCCACGACCAGGCCATGTCCTGGGTGGCGATGAATCGCGACCTTGTGGCCGGCGGCGGCGAAGCCGGCGCGCGCAACGCTCTGGGCGAGCAGCTGGCGAAGGGCCTCTACGACGTCGTCGAAACCGTCACCGGCGAGGCCTACGCCTTCCGGCTTGCCGCCGAGGAATCGGTCGAAACCCAGACCGTCATCCAGATCGCCGTCGTCGTCGCCAACCTGGTCCTTGCCCTGGGCATCGCACTGATCCTGTCCCGGGTCATCGTGCGTCCGTTGAACGGCGCGATCTCCGCCCTGGAGTCGCTGTCGGAAGGCGACACCAGCGTTGAGATCGACGCACGGTCCAACGACGAGGTCGGCAAGCTGGGCCGCATCGTCCAGGCCTTCAAGACCAAGTTGATCGAGATGGATGAGATCCGCGCGGCCAAAGAGGCCGAGGAGCGCAACAGTCAGGAAGAGATCCGCAACAAGATGCTGGTCCTGTGTGACGACCTGGAACAGGACGTCACCTCGTCGGTCACGGACATGGTCGCCAGCATCGACGACATGACCGGTCTGATGGACAGTATGAACCGGTCCGCGGGCGACGTTCAGGAAAAAAGCCAGGCAGTTGCCAAGGCTGCCGAGCAGGCCTCGCACAACGTGCAGACGGTTGCCAGCGCGGCCGAAGAGATGTCCGCTTCCAGCGACGAGATCGGCCGTCAGGTCACCCACGCGACCGAGATCACCCAGCGCGCGGTGGAGGAATCGGAACGCACCAATACCTCGATCAAGGGACTGGCGGAGGCCGCCGACCGGATCGGAAACGTCGCCGAGCTGATCTCCGAGATTGCCGAACAGACCAATCTTCTGGCCCTGAACGCCACGATCGAGGCGGCCCGGGCCGGCGATGCGGGCAAGAGCTTCGCCGTTGTCGCCAACGAGGTCAAGAACCTGGCCAATCAGACGGCCCAGGCCACCGAGCAGATCTCCGGCCAGATCAGCACCATGCAGTCGGCAACGGCCGAGGCGGTCGACGCGATCGGCCATATCGGCGCGACCAACCGGGAGATCGACGGGATCTCGCAGCAGATCGCGACCTCGGTGGGCGAGCAGCGTTCGGCGATCCAAGAGATTGCGACCAACGCGCAGCTTGTCTCGCAGGTCTCACAGGAGGTCTCCTCGCTGATCGCCGATGTCTCCCGCGCCAGCAACGAGTCGGGCGCCCAGGCCGATGAATCCAAGTCCAAGGCCGATGCCCTGGCCGAGAAATCGCGGACCCTGCGTCAGACCATGACCGAGAAGCTGCGGGAATCCCAGGCCGGCGACCGCAGGGAAGGCGACCGCGCGCTGGTGGGTATCGAAGCCCGTCTAAGTATCGATGGCGAATTCCAGGACTGCGCCATCACCGACCTGTCCGAAACCGGCGCACGATGCGAGCCGGTGGAAGGGCTGGGCGAGGGTGAGGAGGTCGTGCTTTACGTTGGCGAGTTGGGCGGAATCGACGCGATGGTCGCCTGGGTCAGCAAGAACAGCGTCGGCATCACCTTTGTCGACCACGCCGAGAACCGGGCGCGTGTCAAAGACCTGACAGACGGTCAGCAGCAAGCGGCCTGACCGCCTTCGGTGTCGCCCGTCAGGCGACCTGTTTCCACTTGATCGTACAGCCCATGCTGGCCTCCTGGTCGCGCGGCCCCTGACCGGTGCGCGCAACCTGCAGCATGGCTTCGACCAGTTCGCGTGGCGCGTCCGGCACCATCTCGCGCCGCGACGCGTCCAGCCGGCCCCGGTACTGCAGTTCCATGTCCTTGTTGAACCCGAAGAAGTCCGGCGTGCAGATCGCATCGTAGGCGCGCGCGACCTCCTGGCTCTCGTCCAGCAGGTAGGGAAACGTAAAGCCGTGCGCCGCGGCGAAGGCCCGCATCCGCTCGGGCGCGTCGTCGGGATATGCGACATAGTCGTTGGACATGATCGCGACAACGCCGATGCCGGCCTGCTGCAACGTCTTGGCGTCGGCCACCGGCCTGTCGATGACCGCTTTCACATAGGGACAGTGATTGCAGATGAACGCAATCAGAGTGCCGTGTTCGCCTCTGACGTCATCCAGCGACACCATCGTCCCGTCCAGGTCGGGCAATTCGAAATCGACCGCGTTCCAGCCGAAATCGCAGATCGGGGTTTCCGCCGCCATGTTTTGTCTCCACTCCTGTTTCGGCACAGTTCGCGCCCAGCGGGCAGCTAAGGCGCGCAGCATAATCCGGTTCGGTTACGATTTGCACGCGTTCCAAACCGGACGGAGTCCGTTCCAAACCGTGCTCCGTTCCCGACGTGGTATAGTCTCGGCGCAAAGCGCCAAAAACGGGGGCACATGGCGAGCGAAGACGTAACGCGCCGGCTGACGACCATCGTGGCGGCTGATGTGGTGGGCTACAGCCGACTGACGGCCGGTGACGAGGAGAACACGATTGCCGGTCTGGCCGGCCATCGCCGGGAATTGATCGACCCGCTGATCGCGGAACACCGTGGTCGGATCGCGAACACGGCGGGCGACAGTCTGCTGATCGAATCCCAAAGCGTGGTCGAGGCGGTGCGCTGCGCGGTCGACATCCAATGCGGCATGTTCCGGCGCAACGACGGCATTCCGCCGGATTCGCGGATCAATTTCAGGATTGGCATAAATCTGGGCGACGTGATTGCGCGGGACGGCGATCTCTTGGGCGACGGCGTCAATGTCGCGGCGCGCCTGGAGGCGCTCGCACCGGCAGGCGGAATTTGCGTTGCCGAAGACGTCTACCGCCAGATCAAGAACAAGGCCGACCTACGTTTTCTCGACCTCGGCGAAAAGGAGCTTAAGAACATCCCCAACGCGGTCCGGGTCTACAGCGTCGAGCTTGGCGACGGGGACTATGCGCCCGGTCCGGCGTCCAGCGTGGCGTCAGAGCCGGCTGCACGGCCCGCCATTGCGGTGATGCCGTTCCAGAACATGAGCGGCGACCCCGACCAAGAGTATTTCTCCGACGGCCTCACGGAGGACATCATTACAGCACTGTCCGCCTACCGGACTTTTCCAGTGGTCGCCCGCAACACGGTGTTCACCTACAAGGGCAAGCCCGCGAACGCCAAAATGATCGCAGCGGACACGGGCGCGCGATACGTGCTTGAGGGCAGCGTGCGCAAAGGCAATAACCGCGTGCGCATTGCGACGCAGCTGATCGACGTTAGCACCGGGCACAACCTCTGGGGTGAGAAGTACGATCGTAATTTCGACGACGTCTTCGAGATTCAGGACGAAATCACACAACGGATAGCGGCCATCGTCGAACCCGAACTGACTAGGGCGGAAGGAAGACGCGCCGCCGCGAAGAAGCCGGCCAACATGGACGCCTGGGACTGTTTCCAACGTGGGAAGGCGCAGCGGCACGAATACACGAAGGAGGGCATCGCGTTGGCGCGCGCCATGTTCGAGCGGGCCGTGGAACTCGATCCATCATACGGGCCGGCATATTCTGGGCTCTCCTCGACCCACCAGCTCGACATCCTTTTGGACCATACGGAGGATCGCGCCAAGTCTATCACCCTTCAACTGAAAGCCGCCCGAAAAACCGTTGATCTGGACGATTCCGACTGGGGCGCCCACACAAACCTGGCGTACGCCTACCGCTGGGCCCGCCAGCATGGCCTGGCGGCTGCGGAGGCAGAGCGGGCCGTCGAGCTCAATCCCAACAACGCCGCGGCATCCGCAGCGCTCGGAATCATGCTGGATCTCTCGGGAAGGCCCGAGGAGGGAATATCGTTCCTTGAAAAAGCGATCCGGCTCAATCCCCGGGACCCGAATCTCCATTTTTACATGGCCCTGCTGGCCCGCTCCTATCTGAACGCGCGCCGCTACGACTCTGCAGTCGACTGGGCCAGGAAGGCCATCCACCGTCTCCCGGACCACGCTCGCGCCCACGCGATTCTGGCGGCAAGTTTGGCGCACCTTGGCCAGACCGAGGCGGCGCGCACGGCTCTGGCCGAATGCGAACGCCTGAAGCCCGGCTTCGCGAAGCGATGGATCCTTCAAGATGCGTACAAAGACCCGGCTGACAACGAACACATGCTTGCCGGGCTCCGTGCAGCCGGGTGTGACGTGTGAAATGGTCCGCCGGCCGGGCGGATCCTGACCTAAATCAACGCGCGCGTGCGCGACGGCTCCCATGATGGCGGCGCTGATCGGTAAGGAAAGTGCATTGTGACTACCCTTTTGCATCCTGCTGACCGGGCGCGTGCCCGGGCGCCGGATTTCGAACCCGCCTATCGCCATCTGCTGGCCACGGGGCGCTTGCCGAACGGGTCACGCGGGCCGGCCACCACATGCGGGCCTGCGATCTCTGCGCGCGCTATTGCCGGATAGACCGAACCCGCACCATCAAGGGCGCCGCCTGCCGCACCGGCACGCGCGCCGTCGTCGCGTCGTTCGGGCCTCACCACGGCGAGGAGGACTGCCTCAGGGGCGTCAACGGGTCGGGAACGATCTTCTTCAGCCACTGCAACATGCGCTGCGTCTTCTGTCAGAACTGGGAAATCAGCTGGCAGGGCGAAGGCCGGGAGACGACGGCCGAGGAACTGGCGGAGATCATGCTGCGCCTGCAGGACCAGGGCTGCCACAACACCAACCTGGTCGGCCCCAGCCACGTCGTCGCCCAAGTCCTGGAGGCCCTGCTGATTGCCGCGGAACGCGGCCTGTCCCTGCCTCTGGTCTACAACAGCGGCGGCTACGACAGCCTGGAAGCGCTGGCCCTGCTGGACGGAGTCGTCGACATCTACATGCCGGACGTCAAATACGGCGACTCCGACGCGGCGCACAGCTACAGCCATGTGCGCAACTATGCCGGCTTCAACAAGGCGGCGCTGGCCGAGATGCACCGCCAGGTCGGGGACCTGATCATCGACGAACAGGGAATCGCCCAGCGCGGCCTGCTGGTCCGCCATCTTGTGATGCCCAACGGGTTGGCCGCCAGCGACCGCATTTTCAAGTTCCTGGCCGAGGAGATCTCGCCGGCAACCTATATCAATATCATGGACCAGTACCGGCCCTGCTATAAGGCCGGCGACAGCCCGGAACTGGCCCGCCGGCTGACCCACGCAGAGTATGCGGAAACCCTGTCCGCCGCGCGCCGCTACGGCCTGACGCGTCTGGACGATGCGTTCAGCGCGGCGCCGGCGCGCTGATTGCCGAGAAATCGGCCTGACCCGTCTTCCGGACCATACGCCGCCGGCCCCTGGGCCGGGGCGGCACAAAGGCAAGCTTGTTGAGGCCCGGTCGCAAGACGCCTTAGACTGCGGTCAGGCAGAATGATCGGCTCAATGGGAGAGACCACAGCATGGCGATCCGGACGGTACGGGCATTGGCAACGGCGGCGGCACTGGCCTTTGCGGCAACGGCTCTGCCCGCGCAGGCGGCGGACACCGTTCTGCGGATCACCCTGCAGCTGCCGCTGGAAAGCCACATCGGCCAGAACCTGCTGATGTTCAAGGAAGAGGTGGAGACCAAGACAAACGGCGCGGTCGAGGTCCAGATCTTCGATTCGGCCCAGCTGTTCAAGGACCGGGAGGTGCCCGGGGCGGTCGGGTCCGGAGAGATCGAAATGGGCACCGTTCCGCTGACCCGGTTTGCCGGCGACATTCCGGCGGTCGACATCTTTTACATGCCGTTCCTGTTCAATACAGAACAACTGGTGCGGGCGGCTGTTGAGCCGGACGGAACCATCCGCAAACGCCTGGAACAGGCGATCAGCAGGACCGGCAACCGGGTCCTGTGGTGGCAGGCCTTTGGCGGCACGATCATGCTGTCCAACGGTGCGCCGCTGAAGACGCCCGAGGCCGTCAAGGGCAAGGCAGTGCGGGTCTTCGGCGAAACGTCCAGCAAATTCATCGATTTCATCGGCGGCACGCCGAAGCTGATCTCTGGATCCGAACAGTTTCGCGCCTATCAGGACGGAAGCGTCGATGCCGGCATGACCGGCATCGCCAGCGTGCAAAGCCGGACCTTATGGGACGTCATGGACACCGTCACGGTCACCAACCACGCCGTCATCGAGTTTGTCGTTCTCATCAATGAGGACGTCTGGGCCGGCCTGACCAGCGATCAAAGGCGGGTCATCGAGGCGACGGCCGAGAACGCGGAGAAAGCCGTGCGCGAAAGAATCAAGGCAATCGAAGCCGAGGCCTTCGAAGCGGCGCGCGCCCAGGGCATGACCATCTACAGGCTGTCTCAGGCGGAAATCGACGCCTGGCGCAAGGCGGCGCAGCCGGTCTATGACGACTTCCGAAACGCCGCCGGATCCCTCGGCGCGGAGATGCAGCAGGCCGCCAGGGCATTGCTGCGGAAATACGAACAACAATAGCCATCTGCGCGAATAGCAATCCGGGCCGCGACGCCTCACATGCAGCAGCCACGCCCTTCGAGACGCGCCCTTTAGAGCCTGATCGACTTGGTCAGAGTCAATCCTGCTCTAGTGCGCGGATTTTGTTTCCTTCTCCCCATAGGGGAGACCTGCCTGCGCGAAGCCGGAGCTTCGCTTCGGCGAAGGCAGGAGGTGGCCCGAAGGGCCGGATGAGGGGGTTACGGTGTCGGCCGGCACCGTAACCCCCTCACCCGGCCGGCGCTGCCGCGCCGTCCACCCTCTCCCCGCCGGGGAGAGGGGAGCCATCACCGCATCACTGCGCCGTCTCGAATGTATGGTCCGCCCCCTGTTTGCAAGTTTGATTTTAGGATGGCTCGATGCAGTCTGCGTGAATGCATCCGGCCTCTGTGTTGGGC
>Ga0209145_1000110_pt1 | contig 15284 bp, 10 predicted proteins | sample WorMetfiPIANOSA2_FD_187396 | JGI IMG/M metagenome (GOLD analysis project Ga0209145, IMG submission 187396) | Marine gutless worms symbiont microbial communities from Max Planck institute for Marine Microbiology, Germany - Olavius filocauda... | ecosystem: Host-associated > Annelida > Digestive... | reverse complement strand
TGCTTCTTACTTGTCATATCTTGCCAGATAAGCACAATAGTGCACTCAGTTGTCTTGCCAACAATTTTTGACAAGTATATTCACACGAAAATCGAAGCAAATTTATTGATATCGGTAGCCTATATAATGCCCGATATACATGTGCCATTGTTTAACCCTCTATTGCACGCATTATTTTATTGCAAGGCATCAAATTAGATGTTACTGGACGGTAACATTGTGCAATAGAGGGTTAATTTGAAAAGTCATGCATTGAAAACCTGGGTTTAACCAGTCATCATTTTAGTTATAATATAACCTTTATTGGTATGGATTTGGCAGCCAAGAAGGCTGGATTACAACAGACATTCAAACATACACAGGATGGGTTAACAGACAAGGAAATAAATGAAATTAAATGTTAGTTAAAACAAACGGTATCCTACAACAATATGTCAACGAATCAACTGTTATCACAGTCAGCAAGTGAACACAGCAGCATTGCTAGTATTGCACCAGTGAAAACGTGGGGTCTGGACCTCCTTGGCCCCTCTGGATCCGCCCCTGGGGTTTGGGATTTTTCTATACATCTGTCTACGATAAGTGTGTATTGTGGGTATGTGTGACCACATCTGAGCTGACAGGATGAGTAGGTCATCTTTTGTGACCATTTTCCCCGGCTCCAATGCAGCATCAGCGCTGGCAGATGAGACTACAGTTCTGAGTTGACAAATGTTGTATATTGTGTCTAACATCATCAAAGTATTACAGCACATTCTATGACATATTGTACGACATCAGCTAGCAGTTGCATCTGCATATAATGTCATAATAGCCCATAGATATAATCTATTTAGTTTTGAAGTTGGTACACTGTGCTACAACTTAAATATACTGACAAGAAATATATAAGTAAGTAATTATGCCGAAATCTCTCACTTCTAGATCCGAACTTAGCATGACTGTAATATTACATAATAATATGCTCAAAATTCGAAACTATTCGAGTATTGCGGGAGATTTTGATCGTGGGTGAGCGGTTGAAGGGGTTAAAATGCAGGTGTCACACACTCAGTGTGGGCGACTTGGCAGGCCTGACCATAATACTTCAACAGCTGTCACAACACAGTGTAATACAAATGATTGATTAATCCCCTACGTATGATGCGGATGGCAATCTGTAGGGGATCGCTCGTAGCTAAAAACCGGTGATCGATTCTCATATCCATTTTCCTGATCTGTCTCTCGAGATTTAACCAATGTTCTGCCTGCACCATCGCCGGCGGAGCGCTCAGTACGTCCACTTTGCTTTGTACCACTGGCTGCCGAGCACACCGACACCGCCGCTGGCCGTCCAACCCGACGATGCATGCCGCCCGTACATCATGTGGTGGGTAATACGACGAATACACGAGGCGATCATCAGTGCGACGGTAGTGCAGACGATGGCCTCATGTATTCACTCTATAATAATGACGTCCACTCGTCAGGGAAGCGTCCCCTTTGCATCCTTTGCAGGCGGCGGCAACATGCTAGTTGCTGCTGCTGTACTCACTACCCGTACCACAGTCTGGTATGGTGTGGGTAAATATTACGTCGGCCAGAAACCCTAAGCTAAGCTAGAGCAGCTGGATGCTGCCGTACGCATGACATGGTGTTTATGACCGGCCGACAGCGCCGATGTAACAGCCGGACTGTTTGTCTGCATGCGGTTAACTTCAAACAACTTCATTTATGCCGCCATGCGGTATGGGCTTCCTCTAACAGTGGCTTTTTTAAAATGAAAATGCTATTAATAACACGGAATGAGTGCTATATCCTGTTGATTAACATAATTTACATAACCAGTTAGCCATGTTTTTGCTGCTGAGCATATAAGTGCTCATGGGGTTGGTGAAACACGATTTTCACAAGCTAGACACACAGTCACACAGACAACAGTTATATACTGTAGTCTGTACTGCTACCGGTATAATTCACATTCTTATAATATAATTGCTATAAAAGTTCAGTAATAATAATAATAATATTTTAACTGTTATTAAAAATGACTGTCTTGTTCATCCTGTCTCGAATGTGTATTGTTTTTGTAGCTTTTTTGTTATTCGAGATGGATTTCTGCTTTACTACCCAGACAGTGAACGTCGAGAATTTGAAAAGAATCATTGCCTCAATTTGCACCCAAAGGTTTGTTTTGTGTCTTAGAGTATGCAGACAGTGAGAAACTAGCTGTGTTTTTGCATTGCTTAGTAACATGGCCTTTTGTACAGTAATTGTTATGCTTAAATATTTTGTGATTACCTCTTTTTGGTTTTTTTGTTGAATATTAACTGTGACCTCCACGTTATTACAGGTAATACAGCATGAGAGAAGTTTATTCAGTTGCACCTTATACTAATGTTATTGGTAGAAAATGTTGTATGTGTGTGTTCAAGATTAGCTGACGAGTGAAGATATCTCGAAATAGAGAAATTATTGTCTGTTGTGTTAGCATATTGCAATAGCCGAATGTGAACAGTAAATTCAAACTACTCTTTGTACAATGTACGTAGCTATTCGTTGTCGGAAATGCACTGTTTGACCGTGTTGACAGTTGGCACTCATAGATATGTCTAAGTTTCTGATATGTCCGCCACTATTACCTCTGTCAAGGAAATTATGCATTTTGTCTTAGTGTATCTGTTTCTTCTTTGCATGTTGTCATATGGGAAAAATACTACTTTAATATTATTTGCTTTTTTAATATGATTTGCTAGTTGTCAGCACTGTAATGCTGATGACTGTATTTTAGTATTGTGTAGCAGTTTGCTATAGAAAGATTAAACATCAGTTGGAACTGTCTGAGAGCTTTCTAGTTCTCTACTAAACATGTGCCAATAATTCCTCACTGTTACATTTTGTATAATTTGTAATGCAAAACGTGGTTAATTATGTATTTTTGATTTGTTTCTGACAGGGAATTGTACCACTTGGCTTCTGCAGCATCCAGTGCATTTCAGAAGTTGGACATGCACATGCATTACAGATTACTGGCTCGGAACTGAATGTATGCTACAAATATAACTTTGACTTGTTTTCCAGAACTTTAATTTGATTCACGCCATTGAATTTTGTTTTTTTTATGTTTTGTTTAAATTTAACAAATATTAAGCATATGTAAATAGCATGTCATTGCTCAGTGGTCATTGGTTGACCTTGAAAGTTAAGAAGTTGCTACTTTTTTGAATAAGATAATTTTTAATCGGACTTTTTTGATCACACTAAGTTTTTGTTGTTATGTCTTTCTGTAGTTATTAGTTTTTTTGTACTAATATGTGATAATTATTATTCACTTACATGTTTTGTTCTTTTGTGCTTGCTGTTTGATACTTTAGTGACATAAGTTGTGAAATAATGTGTACGATGTGCAGCAAAATTGGAATTAATCAGTGACGATTATTTTTCGGGATACAACATATTTATGATTGCGTCTTTACTACTACGAAGTTTCACCAAATTAGTGAATGCATTGCGAGTTCTGTTGTTCTGCTGATTAACTGTCTGCCTCATTGTGTCTTTTTAGTTTCCGTTGGTGATTGCTGCTGAGAGTGAGAGTGAAAAAGAGAGGTGGTTGAATGCATTGCAGCAGTCCAGTCGCATGTGAGCCTCAGTCTTTAAAGTATTTAATGTAACTGTTCATCATTGCAGGAATTCACTTTGAACAGTAATATTAATAATAATAATAATAATAATAATTTAATTTTCTGAATTTTTGCCACGCTCGTTTTTACAATGGTTTAAAAAATAATAAAAAATAATAATAGTACTAACTCTTGACAATGTGTATGGTGCTGTCATATGACACAAGTCATCTTGAGAGTTCACCCGGTTCGTCTGAATGGTCTGATGCATGTAGAACAGTGCTGCCGACTCTCAGACCGAGCCAACCGACTTTTACAGAGAGTCTGCCTGTAGGCTGCTATTGTCTATATCCACAATCAGCATTTATTATTACTCATCCTGAAAGCTGATACACATTTTACTGTCACATAGAGGATACAATGCTGAGTTGACCTAGGCACAGTGCTAGTAGTTATTAATGGCTATTGTGCTGTATTTATGCCCTCAGCACATGGAACAATGCACAGCTGGGCGATGTAATGATAAAGCAGTTGGAAAACCAGGGATTGCAAATGGCAAAAGAAAAACAGACTTATGTTGGTAAGAAAAGTGTTATTCTTTGAATGGTCTTCTATTGTTGAGTAAGTTAACTGTTGCAAATCAAAATTATATCTCCAGGCAAGTATCCAGAATACTTTTTTTTCAAATTGCACTAAATTTCCTTCTGTATTATGTTTTGATGCTTTTTAGTAGAAAATTATGGCGTGTGTATTAGTGTAAATGTTTTACAGACGCGTGAAGATATCCAGGAGCATAACACATGTGCTGTGTGGCTGTATATGCCACTGTCATCGAAATATTTTAATCCACAATATCCAGTTCTCGACTTATACAAAAACAGTTTCTTTCATTTCATTTCGTTTATTATAAACAACTAGTGTTGGGCTGTACCACGGTACTACCGCGGTACCATTTTTTCATGGTACCAGTACCATGGAGTTCATGGTACTTTTTGGTACCGCAATACCACAAGTACCGCGGTTCTGTTGTACGGTACTTACTCGCAATGATCTAACAAATAACGAACTAATGCACTGTTCAGCCAGCCGTGAACACGACATAGAACGCATCATGGCCACTCGTACGGATTACCGGCCGCCATTGACTTCCGTATTGGTATCAGGCGTTCATTTTCATCATTTGGAATCAGATACATACGATCTCCATCGTTTGCCGCATCGGCGTCATCGTCAGCAGCAACTCTACGGTACCGGTACCAATGCCCATTGACCTTCCATAGTCTTTACTTATTTGCTATTTTACTCCACCGGCGATGCCGATCGTATTTCGTATACAGATACAAAATACTGCACCCGGATTGATTTACTCGTCAATGAAATGCTTATTTACTTACTTACTTCATTGTTTACTAACTTACTGTTTCTGTCGGCACCTAAAGACTTTTCCTTTTCTCTCATTACTAGCGTATTCAGCGCATTAGAGATGTTTTATAATGCGCTATATAAATCTATAAATTACATTACATTACATTACTACTACGAGTCTATGAGAAATCACTTCGTTGTGCAGTTTAGTTTACATGCTTATACTCAACTTGCTCACTTATTTACTTACTTAATATTACAGAGTGACCGTCACCACGGTACTTCCGAGTACCGCAGTACTATTTCACGGTACGTACCGTGGCGCAAAATTGCTAGTACCGCCCAACACTAAAAACAACAAAGAGCCAGTAGGCCACAAACATGTTGTTTAATGTTATATAGCCCTATAATATAACAAGAATCGTGACTACATCGTGAGTCAAAAAAGGAGTTGCCCATATTCTTGGGCATAACTTTAGGAAATGTTGACCGATTTAAAAAAAATTATTTGACTGCTGGACTCAGCGAGAAATTTGCAGCAAAACTATTGTTACATTTCCCACCGCCTCTTAAGCATGTCGCTACACTACCTTGCGAAATACAAAAGGTCAAAAATAGCAAAAATCTGATATTCACAAACTGAGTGCAGCAAATCGTGAAGCATGACTCGCCCATTCAAAGAGACTGCTCGAAAAATACTCAGACAATGATGTAGACCCTATGTGGTTTACAGACGAGGAAATATTCACAGTAGCCAAGCCCCAAAATTCCTAGAATGATCATTTGTACTCGCCGTCAGAAAAAGAGATTGCACCAGAGCGTCTGCTACGCACACGCTCTACTTTCAGCAAGTCGCTGATGGTGTCCGTCGGTGTGTCAAAGTTGGGGCAAACTCAGCAGATATTCGTCGATCCTGCACTGAAGATCAATGGTCCGTGATGTGCTTCTCACTCAACAGCTATACTGCCTGTCGTGCAGGAGATCTCGGGAGACTTATTCACCTTGCAGCAAGACAGTGCTCCAGCGCACACGACACAATCAAACTTCTTGAACGAGAGACACCCGCGTTCATTGCACCAGACCTGTGGCCCTCAATAGTCCAGATCTTAACCCGGTGGACTACAAATTGTGGGGCAAAATGCAGCAGCGGGTCCACCAGACAAAAGTTCATGACCTGGATGAAGTGGAGCAGTGTCTTATCGATATGTGGCATGGCTGGGGACAAAACATCATCGATGACGCAATTGATGAGTGGCACAAACGTCTGCGTGTGTGTATTAGTGCCAAAGGAGGACATTTTGAGCATTTGCTTTGACTCAAGGGCACGCATATAATAACGTTAGTGTGTTATGTATGTGAATTTTAAAAGAAAACTATTGTTATTGTGTTAAATATGTCAGATTTTTGCTATTTTGATCTTTTGTATTTCGTAGTGTAGCGACACGCTTAAGGTGCGGTGGGAAATATAACAATAGTTTTACTGCAAATTTTTTGCTGAGTCCAGCAGTAAAAGAATGTTTAAAATCGTTCAACATTTTCCAAAGTTATGCCTGAGAATAGGGGTGACTCCTTTTCTGACTCACGATGTAAGTTGCATTTGGGCAGACTGCCTGGAGACTGGGATCAGCTCGCATCACGTATGGGCATACAACGTTTCATTGTATCTTTTGTTGTAGACAAGCTGCAGATGGAAGCCATAGCTCTACATGATGAGAAACTAAGAGCCGACGTTCGTAAACATTGCTTCTTTTTTGGCACATTACTACAGTTTTTTCTATGCAAAATTAATAGGCACATTAGATTACATTCTCTGTTGTTAAATATAGATATTAAAGAGTTATTTATCAGTACCGTAACCAAGCATTTCACTTGGAAACCCTTTTTGGGATCCTTAGCAAACCGTGGAGATTATTTTTTTCAAAAAAACTAGATTGAGGAGACGTGTCAATAGGTTTTGTATTTCAGTGATATTGCATTGTTCATTAGTTACAACTGAATCAGTCTGTTACTATATAAGTTATCAGATAACATAAATGTGATGAAAATGCCGTCAAAACCAACCAACCAAAATATTATAAAGTTAATTGGAAGGTTTGATAATATGTCGTTGTCGTATGACGAACCACAGTGGTCGACTGATTTATCAGGATATGGTTATGTCCTGTTTCACAGAAATGACCATACCATATATAATAGGTCATGCCCACAGACTGTCACATATATTGATGTGAGACCTTCATTTGTTGATCTTGACTTTCACCTGACTGCATTGGCAAACCTTTCTGCACCCGACAGAAAATTGCCAAGAACTACACAGTCATCGCAAATGGTCTTCCTTTTGCCTGGTTCCATTGACATATCTGTGGAGAACATGTAGATAAAAACATGAAAATTGATGCATATATGGAAAAATCAAAATTTAATATGTACAGTTGCAAATAAAACCAGAGTATAGATGTGGCTGCAAAGAAGACCTTTATAATGTAATGAGATGAATCTAAATATTAAAAATGTTTAAAATGACTAGTTGAGCAAGGCTTATGTTACACTGCATATTTTGCATCTATCAGCTTAGCTGTTGTTGAAAATAAAGGCTTAATTTTGCAGACTGGTGAAGATTAACGTGCAGTGTTTGTTGGTTACTGTGGGTCTGTTGGCTATTTAAAAACTTTCTTACAATTAATGAACATGAACAACCGTTTTACATCCGTTTAGTCCAGGATAATCTAGGTGAGCCAGTGCCCAGTGCTCTCACAAAGGAAAGACTTAGTGGAACAACCACTTGATTTTTATGAGCCAGATGTCCTTCCTGCCACTCAATCTGTAACGTCAAGCACTACATAAAAACCCAGTGGTTTGGTCGTCTTACAGCTAAATACTCAGTAAAAGAACTAAATATACTGTAGTCTTGTTTTGATTCTACTACCTAATTACTTGTACGATTTTATATTATATTTGTTGTGAGTGATGATGTTGTGTCCTAGGAGCTGGCAAGTCTGAATGCCGAGCTGGCGAAGGAAAGAGAGAAGCTGGAGAGCCTGGCCAGCGAACTTACTGACGAATATGAGCACATAAGGCAGTGAGTGAGATGTACATAATTTTGAACTTATTTATGCAGTTATTAATGTTATAGTTGCTATTTTTTCACTCCTCTGGTGCACCAGATTGAGCTAATTGAGTGGCTGGGTTATTAATAATGCAATTTTTTCTGCAAACAATTTCTTTTGGACCTGTATGCAAAGAATGTGTGCTTGTCAGCAGTCATGTCTGGTCATCTCATACATTGGGTCAATGCCCAACTGTTTTTTTTAATTTTTGGAAAAGCAATAAAAATTCACTTAATATAATAGGTTGTATGCTGGCAGCATAGCATTGGCATGCCACTTATCTATCAGATATCTTATTTGTCTCGAAGATTTTGTGTCTGTATGTCTTGCAATGGCAGAACTGGTAATATGTCAAGTATTTGCCTGCTTTTTGTGTGAAGAACTTTGTAATACCGTGACTGTTCGGAATGCTTGAAGTTGTTGGTTGTATTTTCAGTGAAGTCGGTGAAACGCAGGCTGCCATGAAGTCAGTTGAAGAGTCAAAGTCACAGCTGATGACAACCACAAATGAACTGCAGACAAAGCTGGAGGCAAGTATCACAGACTGACACAACTTATCAGCTGTTACTTCCCTTATGATACACGTCCTAAAGGAAATCAACAATAGCTGTGACACTAGTCTGTTACTGAGTAATACTGGTGCATATAGTGCTTTGAGTCTTTCAGCTCTTTGACGAGAGACAAGAACATTCTGCTTGTGAAAATTCTTAACCCCTTCATTACTGATGTACATCCCAACCCCGGTACTGCCAGGCTAAAAGGTAAAAGTTGCCCATAACCCATCAGCCAGTATGTGCTGTACACCATTGACGCATACTGCACCTACTACCATTGGCAGCCAGATGATCCTTAGGTGCAAAGGGTCACATACAGCAATATGTTTTGGAAACCATTCGTCCCGAAGGTCTAATAACAAAAGGGTTAAATCAGCCAGATTTATAACTAAGTCACCTTTGGGATGTCTCTGCGATCAGCTCTGGTCCAAATTATTACTTCATTAATAAAAATTGCATACAGTTAAAGTGACACTGTCGCTAAAAAACTGCAGGGACACTGTAGAAAAAGTAATGTCACAAGTCTGCTGTTATAATTGTAATTGTTGTAATTGAATTGCCTGTCAGCAGTCATGTCTGGTCATCTCATACATATGCTTATACCGAGTATGGGACTCTACCTTTACCATTTTTGTCAAACGTTCAGAGCTTGGAGAAGGAGAAGAAACAGATGCTAGCACAGTTGCAGTCTCCATATAGGCGATCCAGCAGCACCGGTGGCGAGCTAGTGCCCACTCCTAGATCACCAAACTCCACAGCTCTTCTCGAGCAAGACCTGCAGAATATCAACGAGCAGACACAGTCCCTATTGGCCGATAAAACTGCAGCCGAGCAGAGGTATGATATTTCAGTTCATTTGCCATTTATAATTGACGTTCACTATTACACTGGTTAAGTCTGTTTTTTATTCCAGCGTTGTTGTTTTTGTTTTTTTCATTATCTTTTTAGTTGACGTGTGTGTATGACTAAACTGGCTTTCAGCTAGTTTTTTACCACACGTTAATCAAACTATTCATTCATTCATTCATTCAATCAATTTACTTATTAGCAGCCGAAGAAAATAAATGTATCTATGCTTTCAGTGCTCTGACACTGTTGGTTGCCCATCAGGAACAGCATCTGGTCAGTGAAAAATACTGTGACGGCATTCTCCTGAGATTTCCTTGAAGACCACCAGATCCTGAAGTAAACCTGGAAAAATGATTGCTAAAATGGTTATATATATATATATATATTAGTGTGTGTGTGTGTGTGTTTCTTGATTATTATTTGATGCACAATACTACTAATACTCTTATGTGTTAAGGCTGTGTTATTGTCCCTTGCCAGTAGGCAAGGCAGGAGATATGTTGACACGTCGGTATGTGTGTATATAACAACTTTGCAGCATTGCTGCAGGGATTCATGTTGTTCAAGCACTCGCGTTTCTTCTACGTTCAGAAAACTGTCCCATCAGTTAATGGCACGATAGTATCTGCTCTGTTGATATGTTTTTAACACATCTCACAGATGAGCAAGTTTTAGTAATTGAAGACTAAATGGCAATTATTTGTATCAAAAATTATTGATATTGGGGCTGATTTTTTAAAGAGTTATTTGAAAATATAACGGGGTCCATTTTAGTGCCTTTGTTCTTAGTTGTAGAACGTAATTACTTTCCTTCCTTATTACTAAGTGTCTGAACTGCGATCTTTATTATGCTGCAAAGTCCTAAGTTTTGGATTTATCCTAATTTGTGCATGCATGTGATATTGACTTGATGTAATCATTATTGCCAAGATATACAGCGCTGAACTGCTGCTGCTGCTGCTGGCTTGTTTAGACTGCAGGAATTTTTCCATCGAGAGCAACAGCTGAAGGAAGAAAAACGTGTGATAAACAACCATGCTGAAAAGCTGAAGGCGTCGTTAAAGGTTTAGAACTTGCAGTTACTGTGAAGCTTCGATGCAGCAGTAGATAAAGCATTTTTGAAATTGCAGTAAATGAGTTTGTGCAAAAAAATGCCAAATAGTCTAATGTCTTCTTCTAGAGTCTTTAGTCGCTGTCCTGTGCTCTCTATTGCATTGCTGTATGGTGTAGGTGTTACATTGTTGTCACAAGTGATTCTTTAGGTCCCAGTGATACTTGAATATAACACAATTATGTATGATCCGCCAAAATATGGTCATTTTAATTTTTTTTAAACTGTAGCAAATGTACACCAATTTGAACAATTCTTCATATTTGCAGCTGAAATTCTCTGCTGAAAAGTTTTGTATAAATTTTTTATATAATCTTATAATTTATGACCTCACCTTGACTGTGCCATTGCACGTTCTATAAAAAGTAAAACAAATATTGTTGCATTTTTTCCATGAAGACATAATGTTCGAGTAAAAAGTCCTTGAACATATAGTAGCTTTCAATGTTGTCGTATATTAACTGTACAGATGCCTACCTTTGTGTATGCAGTCACCATCTTCTTTCAATGCCAGTAATTAACTGCAAAATGCACTGATAAATTTGTGGTCCTCACTTGAATCTACAACCATTGTGTCTGTAAGACTCGTCTGTTTGATCAGTTATTCTGTTACTGATCGAAGTGTCCGCGATTTGCCGATAACAGATGACATGTTACTAACTGATTGATTGACTGACTGACTGGTCGATCGATTGATTGATTGATTTATTTATTTTGGTGGGTGTGCTTTAAACTGTATTCATGTGAATGCCATCTTCACGAGCCCCGTCGCTGTTCTCACCTTTTATGAACCATTTTCAAGTTAATTCATGTGATTAATTCCGGTTATTTTAAAAGATTTTTTTCTGTAAAATTTACTATCAATAATCATGTTTATGTCTGCTGTTAGGAACTGGAGGCACAGAAAGCATGTACTGAAGCTGAACTAAAGGTTAGTGATCGCTAATGATTTTTCACTGTGTTAAGCTATTGACAAATTGCCTTAAGTTCTTTCATGAGGAGAAAGATCGGCTAAGCTAGTTAAATGTGGAAAATGACCGATAAAACAGTTCAGTGTGTGTATGTGAATGCCAAATTAAAAATAAACACTTTGAAATTATCAAAATTATTGCCGAAGTGTGTCGCACATTGTTGCCTAATATTTCACTGCTTTTTGTTGGAATATTTTTCTTTTTGCCAATAAGACATAATTCTGATGATTGTTGTCATTATAGAGCATTTGTAGTGCACCTGTTACACATTGGACATAGGTGCATTTTGTAAGTCAGTAGAATATAAACTACAGCATAAGTCAATAAACGTTAGAAGCTAGGCTAGATCAGTGAGTTTTCTGCAGTTGTATGAAGTCCAGTTCATCTTGCATGTCCTTAGCCAGCACGTTCCATGCTGAGAGACCAACGTGTGAGTAAACAATAAACATGCTTGCTGAACTTTGTGCATAACTGGAAAACGGTGACCAAGGACAAAGACTTTTATGACTGATGCTACACTGCATTATTTCTTCTAAGCTCAGAAAACCATCCCATCAGTCACAGTGCACTAGCTTTTGCTCTGGTTGCCACGGAGAAAACCTCAGCTGGTTTATCTCACAAATGAGCACAGTTGGCCGTCACTAACAGACAGTACAGTATGTGTCCAATCGGATGGGCAGTTTCCAAGCCTCTGAAGTCATTTCTTCCAATATTATATGTTGATTAGGAGGAAGTGATGGCTCGTCTGGCAGCAGAACGACGCCTTCAGGACGCTGAACAGAGTGTAGCACGTCTGGAGCAAGGGATAAACGATCATGAATCAGTCGGCAAAAGTCTGAAGGAGGACAAGAGAAACGAGATGATTGGTGACGTCAAGGCTATTAGAAGTAAAGCCCATAATACTGCTACTGTTTAACTGCTAGTGTTATTTCATGATTGCATTAATTCATTAATATAGTAATTACGTGTATGTATGCCAAACAGGATGTTCTGCAATATTTTATTGATATGCTAACTGTATGAACTTATAAAAATAAAGATGACAATTTTCGGAATTCGCACATAACATTTCGGTGTTTGTTCTGTCGTCATTGTTGTAAAATTTTGTCATTAGAAAAGATTAATCTTATTATCAGCGAAAGAATTTTAAGATTGGGATGGTTATGTGCACTGTGCATGGAAGATGACAGATACCGAAACAAGTTATAGACTGGAAAATTCGTCATCATTGTAATCTGAACGAAAGTCTGGTAGGCAAAGACAGAGTGAATAGCATTATGTCAAGACTTGAAGACAGTTGGCATGCGAAGTGAAACAGATTGCAATCAACAGACAAGAATAATATCAAAATATGGCCAAGTGTGTTTATAACTCCAAATGAACTAAGGTACTGAAGTGTCATTAGTGTTGAGAACTGGGATTGGAAGAAATGCAAAGTGTTTCATCATAAAACATACAGAATGTGTTGTTTTTGCAAAGAATTCTTCGAAAGTCTTGCTGCCGAAGCCAAACTCGACTCGGAAAAGTCTGTGATGATGAAAAATGCCGTTCACGCACGCAAGGTGATTGTACGGCGTGCTCAAACAGTGCAGTACGAAACGTTGCGAAAACAGCGCGAATCAAGTTAGTTTTGCAATAAGTTCTGTTTGCTTTTCACATTTGAATTCACATTGGCTAACATTGCATTTTGTTAGGAAAATGAAATGTCTTAAATGATTTAAATGTATTGTCGTCAGATGTGCTTTGCAGTTGTGACTTTTTGTAATATGAATGTGATTAATTGTTATTTTTCACTGATATTTGTTGTTTATATTAAATCATTTAATCAACTAAAATTTTTGTAGTCGATTAATCGGCAGCATTTAGTTTATTAATCGTCAATTAAATACTTTACTGACAACTTTACACTGGTACTTGCCATCAGAACTGCATTAGTGTTTTGAGTGAGTATGTAAATAATTAGCATGGCAAAATGACAAGATGAAGACTATCCTGTAGTTTGTTATATTTTATCTATGTGGACTTGTGATATATTCTGCAGACAGAGATTTGTTTGTAATTATGCCTTATTGGTGGTTTTATGCACAAATTAATTAATTGACTTTAGATGTTGTCAACAAATATTCAGTTATACGATTGATTTTTAATGAGTATTCACAATGTTAGTTGATAAATCATCGTGGCAAAAATAGGCAATGAATCATATTTTAGTTGACTAATGGATCAAAGGTCTGCTTTATCTTATTCTTCATATGCGGGTAACCACATAATATAATGGTTGGATTATCATGCACCCGGCTTGTATATCAAGTCCAGACAGTCAAGGCTATAACAATCTTTATCTATACCTGCGCTTTGCATCACACCTTGTCTCCAAAATGACTGCTTATGTGTCGAGTGGAACGTTAAACTCTACTTACTATTCACTGTTGCATCGTACAGAAGCAATGTTTATTGCTGTGCATGTGTTTGTAGAAACTATGTCAAGACAGAGTGTTTTGGAGACCTTTGTCAACATGAAGTCATCTACATAGCTGAAGTGTACTGCAGCTTGTCTTGCTTTAACTGCAGCATTAGTGGCATTAGGAAGGCATCCAACAGGCAGAGAGAATGCTTTACTCGTTGGCACATTTACGGTTCATCTGTCCCTAATGAGTATGCATCATTAATGACACTGGTGACATTTGATTTACAAACTTGTTATTTCATTCTCAATTACAGTTATACCACTGCACACTGGTGATAGTTATTAGTATATTGTTGATGATAATGTCTAGATCTGCATATGCATATACATGTTCATTCTCCGTGCTGTACTTGAAATGGATATGTTTTCTTTGGTGCTTTAAAACTGTCTTCAGCAATGGTGTCACTGTCTGGCCTATAAAAATACAACTTTAGCAATCTCAGGTTTTTTAAACCTCCGGGGACCATCAGCTAGCATCGTTAAGCCTGGAACATGGCCACATAATTGTTGCGTGCTATCTACATGTTTATGTTTGCAATTCGTGAGTGGCTCAGTCTTTGCCATGACTTCCGTCTTGTTCCACTTTAGTCGACCAACTTGTCAAATATGAGCATTGTTGTCAGGTGATGGTTTAGCTTGTAATTGTTTAATTGTGTTATTGTGTTTTCAGCGACATATGATTCACATATAATTACATTCCTTGTGATTGTGGATGTCGCATCATTAGCAAGGTGTTAATCGGTGTATTTATTTGTCAAATCTTGTTTAATATTTTGTTGTTTTGCACCAAGTAAACAGATTCCAACCTATTTGTTTTCATTATGGTCACATGTAGGAGTTTCTGGGCAGTAAATTTGAACAGTACCTTGCATGCACTCAAAGCGTATGGACTTATGTGTATAATATATGTTTAAGTATGTTTGTTACTGTTATATTGGTCATAGATTGTGTGCTAGCAAACGCTTGGTGTTAGGCTACACGTTTGTCTGTCTCTTTACCTCTATAGCTGTCTGTTAGCAGTTGGACTGGAATGAGTAAATCCGTGCTAACAGGCAGACCAGTTATCCGAAAATCCTTCAAAAAAATAAGGTAATAAGGTTAGGGAACTATCAGGAATTACTGAAAGTCTGGAAATATTCCTGAAATGTTGGGTAGAAGTTGATGTAAGGGAAAATAGCGTACCAGTGTTATGAACATTGTCTTTCATGTGTCAGCAGTTGCAATCAATCAATCAGTTGAATCATATTTGCATGTGTAGTAC
>Ga0209145_1000108_pt1 | contig 15386 bp, 5 predicted proteins | sample WorMetfiPIANOSA2_FD_187396 | JGI IMG/M metagenome (GOLD analysis project Ga0209145, IMG submission 187396) | Marine gutless worms symbiont microbial communities from Max Planck institute for Marine Microbiology, Germany - Olavius filocauda... | ecosystem: Host-associated > Annelida > Digestive... | reverse complement strand
GTGTTTAATTCACTAGTTATTAATATTTGATCATTTTATCGCAAGAACATTGTGACTAAATATCATTCTGTGTAAATAATAACGGTTCCAGTGTGGCAGTTGCATGGGCACGTTCGTATATGCTTTAATTATCATGTCATTTAATTAACAGTGACACTATACGATACAAATGTGTAAAATGCAATATTTTTAACAACTGGTCCGAAAGAACAGCATAACTGCATAAGTTCACATGAAAAATACATAAAATTACTCAAGTTTCATCATCCGTCATCTTGGTTCGTTCGGGTAAACCGTCTCGAAAACGGTTTACTCGGATTCCTCAAACCAGTTTCAGATCGTCAAATCGATTGCGCTAAACCGGAAAATCCTAAACCGGTTTAGGTTCGGTTTGGCAAATCGATTACGCTGTAATTTGTGCTATTATACCGTTACGATACATAAATACAGTAGACTAGTTAACGTCCACTAGAAAAATGACACATAGACAGTTGCAAAACATGCTTGACTGTGCATCAGTTAATAATAATTAATCTGCAGCAGGAGAGCAGCACTTTAATGAGTACTGTCAACAGTTTTCCTCATGTCAAGACTGTTTTGTTGTTGGTTAATAGAAGATTCATTCACATGGTCGTATTCTATTGCAACTAAAAGTACACCCTACTTCCTCCTTACATAACTTACTTCCCTCTGCTTGGGCCCATCCCTCTAGGCTCTGTCACTCTATTAAGAGCTCCCTCAAAATTTCTTCACATTGTAACACAACCAAAAAATACTAATTCTTTTTCTTCTATGCCCTCTCCCACTATCAGACTTCATAATCGTTGTTTCTGCATATTTATTGTTTTAGTATGTGTGTGTCCGTGTTTCCATTTACTCCCATTGTTTATATTTCTATTCAGCCTACGGCTACTACTTTAACATGTACGGTACATGTATTTATCTCACACACAAAATTACCTCAAGCTATTTAAACTACTTTACCGTCTTACTATCTACCTCTTTGATGCACTACTTGATGCAAGTCTGTTTTTAACATTGTAATCAACTGAAAAAATCGATACTTATATAATTATTGAGGTATTTATTGGATTCGACAATAGAATTACCAAGAAGATACGGAAGCAAGAATACACAAAATATTTATAATATGTTCTTATTATTATGCTATTATCTACACAAGAAATGAAGTTATCGTCAAGTAATATTGTTATTTCTATGGAACAATAATCACTAACAATAAATGCTTGTCACAGTATTATCGCTAACGCAGCACATCAGCCAGCCAGCATCTCAATTCCCTCCAGCAGTTTACAACAGCTGGACAGCTACAGATGTCAATACGATAATTACAAACCCTGTACCAATGTCACTGTCTGATACATTGAATACATGTATATTACAACACCACTAGAACACACACAGTAACAGTGTGTCAATCCTAATGCAGAAAAACTACTCAGGTGTATTTTGAATGTGTCGAAATTATCCAGATGAAGTGTGGATTATTTGGGAGGTGGCGGAGGAGGAGGCGGAGGCTGCTGTTGCTGCTGCATCCACTGAGCATAGTAGTAGGCCATGGCAGCCTGCATCTGTTCAGCAGTCTGTTGATTGGCGACAGAACCTTGCGATGGCGGTGGTGCAGGCACACCAACAGGCACTGGACCAAATGTCTGAGACGTCAATGATGAAGAGAGGTTTTTGTTATCCTGCAGAGGCGGCGGTGGTGGAGGAGGTACTGGATTTGTATTACCCTGCTTGCCAGATTGCGGCAGATTTGGTGGCGGCACCTGAGATGGTGGACGCGGGCTTGCAGACTGATTAAAGAATGTGTCATCCATCAATGGCTGAACACTTCCATGTTTACCAAAATTAGGCATCCTTTCTCGGTTCATACCAGACTCTGGGCGGTTATTCATCATCCCAGACATATTTCCAGCAGTCATGTTTGTAAAGTTGCCACTCCCACTTCCCCCACTTTGCATATCACTGTCCTGCATTCGAGTCATATTTCCAAACCTCATTCCACCATCATATGGCGGTCTTTGGAAAGGTCCAGTGCTATCTCCAAGCATATGACGTGGTGTGTCTACTTCAGTCCTGTCATTTGATGTTGGCATTCGACTGTTATTTCCAAACATCATTCTAGCCCCCTGTCCTTGCATGTTATTCATGTTATCTGCACCAGGAAATCTAGGGCCAAATCCACGTGGTCCTTCAGCACTCCCTGGCATACGCATTCCACTCCCACTGCTTTGCGGCATATTGTTTACATGCCCTGACATTCCAGGACCAGACCTTTCCATGCCCGAGAAATCTGATCCCACTGTTCCACCCTGATTTCTGAATCCTTGCATACTGTCCACATTACCAGGTGCAGGTGGAGGAGGTCTGGTTCCTTGTGGCCTCATAAAATCATTCATATTGTTATTAATGCCACCAGAACTGTTGTTTCCACTTGTATCATTCATCATACTTGGACCTCTGAAACGACCCATGTTGTTATTAGCATTACCCATTTGATAAGGTCCACCAGCATCTTGTCCACCAAACCTTGGGCCCTGTGGCATCCCTGCTGTGTTAGAAAAAGTAAGGTTGTTGTTTGGCACATTAGAAGCACCAAAGCCTGTCCCAGTGTTCTTCCATAAATCACCTCGGACATTATTTGTGGCTACATTGCTGGCATTACCAGGAAATCGCTGCATGTTCTGACTGACATTTTGGCTGGCCATTTTATTAGCATCAGGTGGATTTGCGATGCCTGGCGCCATCTGTAAACCAGGTCCATGTCCTCCATGCACTGTCGAGCTACATGTGGGATTAACTCTGCCTTGCATGCTGGGAACATTATTCATAGACGGATTATTAACACCACTGGATACTAACGGGTTAATACCTGGCTGTTCAGCACTAGACATACGTCCTGAATTAAGAAGATTCTGAACACCTGCAGCAGCTGTACCCACGGCTGCAGTTGTAGACAACTGCTGTGGGTTGCTGGCAGCTGGCATCTGTGAAGCGGTGGACTGTTTGGTATCATCACGAGATGCGCCTGTGTCCCACCGACTTTTACGTTTTCCTTCATCTCGTTTGTCACGATCATGACTACGACTACGGTCACCGCTTCTCTTGCGATCTCTGTCACGGCTCCGGCTACGATCACGGTAACGGCCACGACTTCTGTCTCGGTCATGACTGCGGTCCCTGTCACGACTGCGACTCCGATCCCTGTCTCGTCCACGACTTCGACTTCGATCACGACCTCGCTCCCGGCTGCGGTCACGTCCACGCCGACGGTCTCGACTGTGGTCACGGCTCTTGTCTCGATTGCGATGACGATCCCGACTTCGACTTCTCTCCCGGCGTGGCCTTTCCCGACTACGGCTTCTGTTACGGTTATGATCCCTATCCCGGCTGTGACTAGATGACTGGTCCTTACCAATAACATTTGTGTTCTGAGAAGCAGCACTGTTTGCCAATGTAGCAGTAGCTGTTGGAGCTAGCGGTAAATTGCCTACAACCGGAGTGCTGGTGTAGGGCTGTACGGGTGCAACACTGCTGACTGTCCCACTGGCTTGCTGAGTCATTGTACTTGCAGTCGGCATAACAGCTTCAAACATGCCAGCATTGCAGAAGAGACTTACGATGTCATTTCCAAGTGGATTAGAGTTCTTGTATCGACTGCGACCTGCAAACCACAAATCAACACTTGACACCTACTACAAGCTGTTAATACACAGCACTCAGTCAACAATGTTTTCACACATTTACAAAAAAATTATACTGTATACTGTTGTTAGCAAACAAGTAACGAGACGGACTGAAAATATAAATAACTGGAAAAGATGTGAAGACATAAACTGGCAGAAAACCAGCAACTTTGATAATATCAAAGCAAATATAAAATCATAAAAAAATATCACGCTCTGCTTCACATGCTAATAGCCGGTGAAATATATCAGACACATGAATAATGGCAAACTCCAAACTAAGTGCATGTGTAATGCAAATATGCTAAACACATACATAAATACCCCATTGTACGTAATTATACCGAATACAAGTATGCCAATACATTACATTACGTTGAATGCCATTACAGAATTTCCTTTTATACATACATCACTTTACAATCTTGGAAATGGCAGCTGTTTGGCACGAGTTCTTCACATATAGCTTACACTGCATAAGCTACTACTCACTGGGATAGGACGAGCTGGCCTCAGAGCACAGTCAGTGAGACTGCTGCTCAAGGACACTTGCAGTGGAATGGGTAAGAAATGAACCCACAACCACTCAGCTACAAGCCCGACAGTACAGTACTTGCAACGCTCTACAATTTCAAATTTGGCAAGATGTACACTTGGCCAGCATACCTCTGCCTGATCCACCGACACCAGACATACTCTCGAGTGCCAACAACTTTGGGTTGATCTCCTGCTTCGCTTCCTGAAGGACTCCAATCAGGTCACGTGCTTTATTGCAGTTGGCGTAAGTGAAGAACGTGTACGCAGTTCCGGTGTTTGATGCACGGCCCGTGCGTCCAATACGGTGTACATAGTCCTCCGAACAGTTAGGAAAGTCGTAGTTAACAACAAATTTCACGTCCTCCACATCTGAACAAATCAAGCAAGCACATCTATTAAAACAGACTAACTGAATACACAGTTCACAAGAGTGCACCTCAACAAACCCTGCCAATGTGATATTTTCCGAAAATTATGAGAACCAAGCAATTATGTCCAAAGTAAAGGTAAAAGGAAGTACATCTGTATAGCGCCCTATCTATATATGTAAAGTAGAGTAGACTTCGCATTTAAAGCAAAATTCAGTAAATTTTTGACATTTTAAAACCACTTCACTGTATAACGGTTTTTTGAGCAATGCATTCATGTATACTTATGCAAATTACATGAACACCACAACCAGGTGAACTATGACATAATCCTGTATGTCCTACTGACTCATAAAACTATCTTGTTTCCCATGTAGATAGCCAGCCAACTGTCAATTAAAAGGTCATATCTACATGTGCATTTTATGTCCACTTAAACCGATATTTGCACAGCAATTGCATTTTTCACAAATTTGCGAGTCAATGAACAAATTCAGAAATATCTACTCAAATACATAATTATGTCCACATGCTACATGAATGACCATTGACCAAGTAACCACAACCCACTGACACGGCAGTAGAATTATAACTCGCTTCAAGAAATATAAATATAAATACATAGCACACAACACACAGTGTGTCAAAATTATGCATGTCATCTGGCAGAGTTAAGATGTGCCATCATAGAGTTGTGTTCACAGCTGTAGTCCACTGACAACATCAGCAGCAGCAGCAGGAAGTTTTTTATTTCCCCAGGTGCAAGAAACCTGATTATACAGTGCTTCACCTCAACCGTATGCTGCACTGACCTATATACCTGTACAAAGCCTTCAGCAACACTGAAAGCCAATGGAAATGCACTGCTGCTAACATTATTTGTAACACAATATCAAGGAGAGGCACTATTAATCAGCAAGGCAGTTAGCAGCAACTGGAAGTCATGGACATTTCATGCACACCATTTCCCTTCATTTCACAAGTGCTGCAGTTGTTGTACTCTCCACTCAGCTGTGTGAATTATCTTCCGCCTCATGGAGTGGTTGCAGATCACCTTCAAACTTTGTTAATGGACGTGTCAACTATATGGTTCATGGTCTGATTGAGTGCTGATGGCCAATTCTGTAACTTATTCCGCAAGGCTCTATCTGTGTATGTTTAAGGTTTGTAAGACATGGGCCTTTATCCAGGGTTCCCACTCAAATGACGTAAGCAAATTTTAGGACTTTTCAGCACCACAAACACTAGAAAATCAGACCTACTGTTTTACCATTAACGACCTTCTATGTAGTTTTAATAAGAAAACACGGTTTGGAAAATGTTACCTGAAAGCTGAAACATTTTTGCTGATTTATTATAATCATCAATGCAGGGAATTAAACTGCAAAAATTACTTGGTTACAAAATTACAAAAAAATACTGACTTGGTTTTTCAGGAACACACTAGCCAAATTCAGGACTTAGCATCTCTATCCAATTTCAGGACTTGTCAGGTCCTGAAAAATCCAAACTCAAATTTCAGGACTTCAGGACCTGTGGGAACCCTGTTTATTGGTACAGAATTGATTCAGCAGAGACCATGTACGATAAGGTAAGGAAAAACCACGACCAGCTACAACATGGTTAATACAGCAGCAGTGAAAGGCTGCAGCTATCGTGCTGCAAACAATCATTGGAAGTTGATTATTTGCTGAATACAAGTGACAATGCGAACCGTTTTAAACCAACGTGTCTGCTAAAACACATCACGGTGCTAATCAGCAGCAGGTGGATGCTATGTATAAGTCGAACATCCAACAGCTACAGACACCGTGATAATTTATTAGTTTCACTCTCTTCTCTTCATTATAACTGTTGAAATTCTGGCAATTATCAATCGTTTTAAACCAAAGTGAAACACTGTCACAGTTGCACCACTGTACTGCACGTGATCAATCTGTATGTCGACTGTCGAGAGAGCATGAATTGGTTCATTGGTTGGTTGAGTAGAGTTTAACGTCCCACCAAACATATTACAGGTCAAATGGGGACGATTTTACGGGTCAGATGACCCAACCAACAGTGTCAAAGCACGAGTGAGCATGGAACATAAACCTATCCAAGTGACACATAAAGGCAAGTGATCACAGACTCTTCTCCTGTAAGGTACTAAATATACTTCTTAAATCAGACAGTCCACATATACAACTACAGCCCGTAAATAAGTACCAGCCATGTGAGACTGGTAAGGGTGTGTGCATTTCCACTTACTAACAAAAACCACATCTAAGGTTTTTCAAGGCATCAACAAATGTCTAATTATTGACTGCTAACACAAGCCTGATTAACTGCAAAATCCACACTGAACGCTCTACTGATTGGCTTGCGTCTGGGTTCATGGCCCCAGAGCAAATATGGAATAGGCCCGACATAACACAGACTCGGGCTGCTATTAGTCTGGCTAATGCTGCCAAATGACAAAAAAGAAGCACTATCTTGACTTTTATTTCTGACTCACAGTTTGTTAGCAAATCAGCTGCATGCACCGAGACAGTAATAACTGAGAAACCAAGATCTGTCGGTTAATTCTAATGATCCAATGACTTTACCACTGGCAAAAACTGCACCCAGACAAATTGGTGTCTGTATCGACGAACCAAGCTGCTTCACGCTGCAGCTTTGCCATCAAGGACAGTACAAAAGCACAGTAAAATTTTCTGCTTCCCAAAAATACCTAAATGCAAATGCAAAAACGTGCTAGTAACTTCAAACCAACTGGCCGACAACCACAACAAAGTCCACACATGATGATACTGCCAGTTACATAATGTGTGCATTAAATATTTTGTTTACAATATATGACACACAGTACAGTACTTAAAAGTAATTCCAAGTTCCACATTATTCGAGCAATTGATCAGACCCTCCAGAAACATTTTGCAGCAAAAAACCACAACAATTGCAGCACAGAAAATACTACAGACTGCAACAGGTGAATTTCTTGATAATTAATTAGAAAAATTGGTTTTGTAAGATCAAAATGCACTGCAATAAGTATGTAGGCAATCAGCTGCTTAATGTTCACTTAGCATTAAATTATATATTAGCTTACTTATGTTTTTCTTATTTCACTTAGAGTACTTATCTGGTATTTTTGTATACACCAGGTCCAAAGAATGGCAGACGAACAATAAAGCAAAAACGTAATATTTTACAGAAAGGGAAAATATTGTGGCCAAGGTTAAAAATAAAGGAAAATACTGTGATATCCTGGAGGGTCTGAGCTGATTAAAGTGCACTGAACAAATGTTAAGCAGCATAAGCAGCGAAACATTTCTTCATAATGCAACAGGTGTCTGCACGAGGCAGCGCACACAACCGCGTGATGTGCCGTTATGTACGAAGCATCCAGATGTTACTGGTGACAGTTACCTGTTCGGGAGGGCTCCTCGTGGTCGGAGGAACCGCTCCAGAGTCAGGCACTGCACCGGCGGGCGTACTATATACTACAGCGCCACCATGCTGGTGCCACTCGCCAGTGACGCCAAAGACCGCAACCAGCGCTCGGCTTGGTCGCGACCGTTCTAGGGAAAACCAGCGGCTCGGCCTGCCTCCTGTCAAAGAGACAAGCCAAACCTTTTAGAACCAGCCAGTGAATCAGCCTTAATGGCTGCTGACACAATGAATGAGATTACTACGATGTGGGGTGCTCCTTATTTTACAGTTCTGACTGTTTAAGGCTATCCTAAGTTTAGACTTTAGAATAGTCTCCAAACTATCAAAACCACAAAATAAGGATCACCTTCTAATGACTACTACTGTCAGCCATCAATATTCAATACGACAGTTATTACATTAAATAATCGGAGCGACAATAATCATGACCATTCTTCAATAAAAATTATTTTAGTAGAAATGAGTAATTTATGGTTCAGGCCAGTAACAACATAAAAATAATAGTAAATAAAAAAAAACAAATGAATGTAAAAAGTTTCCATTAAAATATATTTAATGCAGGTTACTAAAACCGAACACACACATACACACTAACAGTTTCACTGTTTTAGAAAATCAGTTTTCCAATTATCGGCCCTCCGTTTTAAAACAGCATATACAAAAATATATAATAATTTAGATTGCTACTTAATTTCTGGCTACTGATTTGACCCTTGTGAAAATGGCATAGGACAAATTTTAAACTTATTTTTTCAATTACGTAGATGCATCTTAAGTTCTTTACCATCAACTATGTGAAAATGTTCATGTGGATTGTGTAGCTAACATTAATGCCAGTCAATACCAGTGGTCAGTAGTCACACATTTTGTTGGCTGCTGCATTTGACCTTGTTACTAAATATAGATGTTCAACAATAATACCCTTTTCCAAAATTAATGTACCATGTTTTTATTACTGATATTACTGATGATAATACGGCATAATTTTGATAATAAACTACAAGCTAAACAATAATACCGAATAAAGTAATAATTAATGAAAAACCAGTAACAGAATACAAGACATCATTCAGATGTCAGAAAGCCCAATAATCAAAATCTAACAAACTACTTACCAAGTCCTCGGGATGCCACATCTGTTGCCACCAATATTGCTGTCTTGCCTTCACGAAATTCTGAAATACACAGACTGAACATAATTGTAGCTCTTTAAACTGACCGACTGGACAACTGCTTCACATTGCTATGTGTCACTGTCAGCCCACCCAGTCACTGACGTTACCAATATGCAGCAAACTGACACATACACATACATACACTGTGCACAGTTGGTTCATAATGCACAGCAGTCATCAGCAGAATGCTAACTTATCACCACAGTTGCCAGAACAGCCTTCAATTCTCAAGGTCCATTAAATATGTGAACAAAATCAACTCTTAACTACAGCCTAACCGTGACTTAACTAGTCTATATGGGTAGTTGGGTACCTTACCTAACTTAGAAGAAATGGCCCTGGAATGGATGTACATGCAGATGAACAGCTCAAACCTTTTCTTCAATCTTTCAAGCAGACGTCCACTATTTGCCCTATTAACTTAAGCCAGTATACATTATATGCATCATGTGTAGTCCTAAACACAAGGCCTTCTGCATTGGAGAACACACCATTTCTTCCCTAGTGGTGGGTCTGCCCACTGTCAATACACATTATGACTACCCACAAAAGAATGGCTAGGCTTAAATGCCATGAAAACAACATCTATTGAACATTACATATAATGTAAAAAAATCAACAAAAATCTGTCAATCATGTCAGTATTAACAACTGTTGTTGTTTTTTAAACCAAGTTTCCATCATTATTTAACATGAAAAATTTGTAGTAACTGCAGTTTTACTTCGGTTGAAAAATCTTGGTAGTGGTTGTTTCAGTTGCATAATTAACATGTAAACATGTCAGTGTGGGCAGAGTCTGTTTAACCAACCACATGTTGATTACGCATGAAAAATGTAGCTAAACTGTCTTACCATTAAGTACCCAGTCTCTCTCCTGCTGCGATTTGTCTCCATGGATTGCAGAGGCTGGCCAACTGCAACATTACACTAGCTCTCAGCACAGAAACTTACATCAGCCTACCAGTCTCGCTTATTGACAACAACCTAGTCAGTAAATTTATGTATTACTCTGCTGGGCACAAGTCTGCATTCGGTTCAGGATTAGTGTCAAAGAAAGGTAAACTCAATGCATAAACATTTGAAATGGAAGACCTAAGACTAAAGCTGTGCAAAATTAACAATTAATCACATAACAGCATTTAGAAAATAATTTAATCAGACATCACTAATGATAATCCTTTTCTTAGTTACACTGGCACATCAGCAAAGACTGCCATACATTTCCACGCTAAATGACATGACACACAAAGCTGTAATTACAACACAATTTCAGCAGCAACAACAGCAACGCTCTGCTGCATTAAAACCAACCCATCGCGTTGCATTTTCCGCTGCAGTTCATCCGCCTTCCTCTTAGTCTCCACAAATATCAGCGTTTTGTTATGACTCTCTGCCATTATGTTCTGAAGCAGTTTCTGCAACCTGCAGCATATACAACCATGCTACCAAAACACAATCACATTATGAAAACACTAAGTACAGAGCCTAATATAATGCATTTACCAACAGACTGCAACATAATTAACTCTGATCCATTTGTCAATTAATAGATGATTAATCAAAGATTTTTCCCATTAATGGATTAAAAAATTAATTGATTAATCAACAATTAACTGATTTGTCGTTGATTAACTGAATATTTGTTAACTAAACTTACAGTCCATTAATTAACTGGTGTATGTAAAACACCAGTAAATGCACAACTACAAGCAAATCTCTGTCTGCAGAAAGTACCACAAGCCTGCATAGATTGAATACATTAAACAATGGGACATACTTCATCTTGTCATTCTGTCATGCTTCTTACATAATCAGTAACTCAAAAAGCTGATGCAGTTCTGACATCGTGAAACAAAATGCAGTGCTATACAAACCATCTACAAAGGGCCTTAAGTGTATTTTCTACAGGCTGGATGCCCTTCCTGACTCGCATAGATTTCACTAGGAATCTAACCCAAAAGTCCTTATCCTTAACCATTGAGCGACGGCTGCTCATTCTAATGTCAACAACATCAAACATGTATTACTTTATGGGTTTATCTTCCTCGGAGCACACATCGACGATCTGCAGTATGTTGTGGTTGGCATGGAGAGTTGTTGCGCCAATGTTGATCTGTACATAGTCCCTGAGAAACGATATGGCAAGTGCTTGGACTTCCTTCGGCCATGTGGCACTCCACATCAGAGTCTGTCGGTCAGGCTATTTGCCACAAACAGACAAGCAGCAGTAAGGTATGTATAAAAATACAAGGTATACAAAACTCAGTTACTTCCATTAGATACACAGTCTTTCACAACTGCCAATCACTGCTCTTCTAAACTACACTGGTTACCAGTGCACTTTCACACCCATGCCCAGACATACAGCTGAGATGATCTAGATTTGTTATAAATCAACTAAAATTAGCAACATTTACAATGTCAAATCTCAGACATTAAATGGCTCACCAGATATTAAAATATTAGGCTCATGACTCTGCTGCAGTGAATAGTATTCCTCAACTTACAACATTACAAAAATAACAGCGTAAGATGCATGTCATACAGAGCACGCACTGACATACGACAACACTGATACTAACCCTAATTTGTTCAACTATTTTCCTAATCTGTGGTTCGAAGCCCATGTCCAGCATACGATCGGCCTCATCAAGAACTAGATATGTTGCACGCTGCATGTTGGTTTTGCGAGCTTCCAGCAGGTCGATCAATCTCCCTGGCGTGGCTATGCAGATTTCGGCACCTGAATGCAACAAGTTTACATCACGCTACAACAAATACATCTCTCAATCAACTGTCTCGCTGCAACGTCATAACACTCCAGTACATGCACGAGCAGCCAGATACTACCACATACACACAACTATTTTCACAGCAATTTTCCAAGTTTGCCTTCATTAGCCAGTTGCCCATTACTAAGTTTGGAGCAAACTGATTTTTCAGCACTAAGTTTTTTCCTCCACTAAGTTTTTTTTATGTTCCATGCCCCTTCTACATTGGCAAGTAGTTTCTGAATAGCAGATCAGCATATAACATGTGAGGTGTTATAGAAAAATGACTAGATGTGAATGGTCAATAACAAGAAATATAAAAATCAGATGCAAAATCAATGCTATTCAGCTACTAACAAACGCTACAGTTTGTTACAAAATGAGCTTCTTTAATAAAATCAATGATGTTCCACCTGTTGACACTTTCATACAAGTTACGTTAGAAGCTGACTTCTAACAATCAACACATCACGCCAAATATATGCCACATCAAAGTAACAAGTCACAGCAACATCATTCAGAAGCTTCACGTAAATCGCTACCTCTTTGGAGATCTGCAATCTGCGGCCCTTTTGGCGCTCCACCATACACACTGCAGTGTCGTATTCTGCACATTTTGTCAAAGAGCCCAATGACCTGTGCAACCTGCTGCGCCAGTTCTCTTGTCGGCACCAGAACAAGACACTGCAAAACATCAGCCGTATGTTAATGTCAACTGCTGTGTGCATGCAAACAACCACACTGACTATACCACATATATAAATGTACAAATATACCACATACCAAATGCCACTAAGCCACTTAAGTAAAAATCTTTTTCGGCACATACACACTACAGTAGTTACGTAAACGTTAATCTGCATCAGGCTAATGTGTGGAATCAAAAATATCCCATCAACCACGTGATTATCAAAAAGCACTGTCACACTATGCCATTTCATCAACTCCAATGATTTTTCAAACTCTTCAACTCGACTGTTAAAGTTAAAGTCACATATTCTAACACCTACCTTGCCTCTCTTACCATTTCCACAAATCCTACCAATCACGGACTGCTGGTACCCAACCTCCTTCAAGGATTCTAGATTGTATTCTGCATTTCTCATCTTCATCAGTTTTGTTACTTTCCTGTTAATTTTTTTTAGTTTCTGACCTCATGTGGTAGAATAAGCTTGCTAAGTTAAGTACTGGCTAAGTTGAGTATATATTAAATATTTTCTTGACTACTAGTTGATTAACTGATCTTCTCCTGCACCACATATCCACTCGTTCTTCCTCTACTAAGTTAGCTTCTGTTACAAGTCATAACCTCTTGCGGCTCATGGGTTTTCTGCACATCTGCTACAACCACATGGAACTCATTACTCATTATTAGACTCAAAACTCAGTACCCTAACTAATAATGAGAGAGACAGGTAATAAGTAATTCACTAATGATTTTGAAGAATAATCTGAAGATACACTACTTCTAGTTTACTTCTACCCTCAGCATGTTCAACTTCAGCACTATACAACTTGCATACGGTTTCAACTATTTACTTATTTACAATAGTATTACTTTTCATACTAGCGATTATAATACAAAATATAACTACTGCTAACCCTATTACTGAACCATAATCGCCCCAATCCATAAACATAACCACACAAATCCCTAACTTGCCCATACTCCTGGGCTTATGCAACGGAACACTGGATGTAAGGTCACGAGAAAGAAAATTCCTTTTACTACTTCACATATGCAGTTTTAATGCTACATATTTTACAGTCCACTTTCAAAACAACCTCAACAGATAAAGACAACTGAAAACTAGTAAATATCGTGACGTAATTCAACACAAACTCATACATACTATGCAGCCATCTCCATACTGCAACGGAGGCTGGTTACGAATGTGAATAATTGCAGGCAGAATGTACTGCAAAAGAATCAATGTACACGTCAAATATTAGCAAGACATACACGAGTAGCATTTCTTGCTGCTAATTACTTTTCACCACTTCTCTATCACGTGTTCATGGCTAGTTCAATTACCAGTGGTCACCATCTGGTGACTGAGTCAACACTATAATATTACAATCAACAACACTGGTTAGTTAGATGTATAGTTTACTATAATTGTGCTTATGCATTTAATAAGTGTCTTAACATTAACAAAATACAAATGCACTGGCCCCTATTATGGTTCTGATATATGTCATATTATATATTATTTCACTGGCACCACCTGCCAACAAAATAAAACCATAACAGCCTTTACACAAGCTGTGTAGCAATGACAGCAGCACAAAAATGTAAAAATATTGTGTAATTTGTCATTATAGACTGTGAGCCATTAAAAATGTGCCACTTTGTTTTTGATTATATAACTCCTCCTTTTCTTGTTCGATTTTTATACTTTTTGTACCAGTGGAAACATGAAGGAATACTCTACAAAAGAGTTAAGAAAATTTATCACTTCACCCTACCTGTGTCTCCACACTACCTGTTCAAACTAAAACGACATATAAACAGCAGATTTTAAAGTCAATCATCAAAGTGCGTTCAATCAAACCTGTTGTTCACATCTCAGCAGAAAGTTGTCCAATGTTCATTTTTTTCAATTCTTTGTAAAAAAAATTCTTTTAGCAGTCTTCTGTAAGAAAAACTTACACATTCCCACAAGTTTTTTAAAGAAAAAATAGGCCTTTTTCAAACTCAGCGTATTTTATTTTGAGAAGTAACTGTATGAAGTAGACTTTTGTGACACGCGATGTGATACGTTTATGATGTCATCAAGTCATTAAATAAGTAAATTATGCAGTATTACTTCCTGTTTCTACTGGTACAAAGAGTATAAAATCAACCGAGAAATGCAGGAGATATAATTGAAAACAAAGTGGCACTTTTTTATGGTTCACGGTATACATTGTCAGAATTTTTTAGACTGCTTAGATTTCCTTCTGAATCATTCAACCAATCAGCATATATTGACAAGACTGGTGTTTCCAGTGCAAGCACACAGCACTACATATGCAATGCTCATTTTGCCAGCTCTGTGCTATTTATATCTGGAAATTCCCAGGTGCTAATGATGATCTTACTAATTTTTGTGAATTTCAGCCTAAAACAACTAACTTACAATATAATTTTCAGTTAGAACAATATATAACAATACTAAAAAAATGGATGTATGTTTTTGCTGAAATGTCTGTTTTAGTGTTAAAGTTATTAACTTTCTACAATATAGCATAAGTTCACATTCACAGACAACACATGCAATCCATCCAACTTACTGATAAAGTCTTGCCAGAGCCAGTCTGTGCAATGCCAACAAGATCACGACCACAGAGAGCAAGTGGCAAACCCTGTGCTTGAATGGGCGTTGGCTCAGTCCACCGCTGTTGTGT
>Ga0209145_1000107_pt1 | contig 15434 bp, 2 predicted proteins | sample WorMetfiPIANOSA2_FD_187396 | JGI IMG/M metagenome (GOLD analysis project Ga0209145, IMG submission 187396) | Marine gutless worms symbiont microbial communities from Max Planck institute for Marine Microbiology, Germany - Olavius filocauda... | ecosystem: Host-associated > Annelida > Digestive... | reverse complement strand
CCTCTGCACAGCAGAGACACTAATTGATTGACTGGATTGATGGGTGACTTTTTCTCGGGCCCCACCAAAGACATGAATTTCAAACTTTGCATGCAAACAACATGTTGGAAGGTCGATGCACACAATTTTTTCTCAAATTTTTGGTATTTTTTCAGAAATTACGACAAATTGGATTTTTTTTTACGAAAACACGATTTCTTAGGATCTACAAATGGCCCAAATTTCAAACTGAGCATGTGGTGGGAGGTCAATGAATATATTTTTTCTTTTAATTTTTTCTATTTTTCACAAAAATATGCAAAATTCAATGCTTTCGTAGATGCATATTCTCATCCGCTGCCATCTTACAACCTGAGGACCCCAGTGATAAGTAGTTGCCTTACTTGTGTACGTACCAATAAAATATCACGACATTATGTCAGCGTTGTTCTGGAGCAAAAAAGCCAATGCTAGGATGGCGCATTTATTGGACTGTGGTATGTGTGTGTGTTACACTACAAGACTCAAATTTTGTTTTTGCTGACTAAACATCTGTAATTTGTACTGCTGCTGGAAGTAAAAACCTTGCACAAGCTTGCGATGTCGTGAATGATCTGAAGTGGATTTAATTTGGATTTGGCACATAGTAAACTGGAAAGATAAATTTAGTAGGAAAATTTTTCCATTTAATTAGTGAAAATTTGGTTTGCATTGTTCATGTTCTGTAAGCTGCTATGCTGTGTTTTAAAACAATTAAAAACTGCATGGTATGATGTGCTCTGCATGGCGTCTGGTATGTCAATGTTGTCTGTGAAATTTTGATAATTAAGATGCAGTAATCGCCCAAATAATTTTTCATTGTTTTGGTTCCCTATAGGGGTGGTTTTGTAGAATAGCCCAGTTGTTTTCTAGTGTAATGTCGTTTGAGTGACTGAACTAGTTATTTGCATCTTTTTTTATATTGTTTCTTAGTGTACCATTTGTTTCGTTAGCACTAGTTCTGTGGTTGGCTGTTACTGATAAGACCTGTAATGTGTTGAACTGACAATACTGACTCAAAACAAGTACAAGTGCCTTTTATAACTTGCACATGCATGACATAACCTGTCTGTGTTGGTATTCTCAACAACTCCCATGTATTTTTGAGTGCTGGAGAAGTTTGAATTATGAAATTTAGGATTTGCTCCAATTATCCTGTGTGTCTATTATGCTGCTGACGTTGCTTCCATGTTACAGCATGAAGTGTGCTTCTTGTTTGTTTGCATCTTTCTTAATTTCGTTTTGTAACTTGAGTTGTTCAGACGTATGCAGTACATTTGTATATAACACAAAGAGTTCACACAGAAAGCGTTGAAATCCATTGTTGCCAGTTTATGCGTTTGGTCTCCTTTTATACACATTAAGAATTTCACACGGAACATATTCCTCAGCACAGCTGAGGCTCTGCAACATCAGATTGAGCTAAAAGACCTTTTCATAATGACATGCATATTGCATACTGTTACACGAGGTCAAAGTCAGTTGTCTTAATTAGTTTGATGTTGACAATAATACTGTGGTAATTCTATATAAAAAGTATTAAAAAAAATTATAATACTTATTAAACATTAGTTTAGTACAATTGTAATAATGTGACAATGTGCACTGTGAGTCAAAAAAACTGTACCCTTTTTGATTCTAGCACTTTGTCAAACATGGATCGATTAATGATTCTTTCACTGTTGTGACTAAATGAAGTTTCTGTACACAAAAGTGGAATTGAATTTGCCACATCACCTAAACTATGTCGCTGCACTACCTTGTAACTGCACTCAGCGCATCGTGAAACCGTTGACCTTCTGCGCCAAGAAACACCAGACTTACTTCCGCTGAACCTGTGGCATCCAAATATCCCAGATCTGAACCCAGTCGATTACAAGATCTGGCTTATCATGCAATGTCGTGTCTACAAAAATCTGTAGCACGGATGAACGGCAAGTGATCGACGTCTGGTGTGGCCATATGGCTATTGACCGCTAGCTAGCATAAGACTTCGAGCGTGCATCCATTCGAAAGGGGGACAATTCGAACACAACTTGTGAACTTGTGATACTAATTTTGTTTTCAGGGTAACTTGTGTATGACTGTTACCGTGTTACATCTTTCATTCAAAAAGTGCGCCTGCAACGTCGACAATTAGGCCTACAAGAGTGTTTGTTTTACAAGGTAGTGCAGCGGCCAAATCAGGGTATGGTGGCAGATTTTATGCTACGCTTTGGCGCAGATATTTCTGTCCGGACATGCTGAAAAAAATATTAAAATCGGACAGCAATTGCCATAGTTACAGCAAATGTTACAGGGCACACTTTTTTGACTTGCAGTTTCACGTGCATGATGTGCTGAGTGCATTTACAAGGTAGTGCAGCAACATAATTTAGGTGATGTGGCAAATTCAATTTCACGTTTGTGTACTGAAACTTCATAGTCACAACAGTGAAAAAATCATTAGAATCGATCCATGTTTGAGAGTTATGCTAGAATCAAAAAGAGTTTTTTTTACTCACAGTGTATATTTACCATTACGAAGATTTGAGGCTTCCTCCCTCCTGCTGTTTAGTTAAATCAATTATCAAATCAAATCCATAGATTTGCTAAGGCGCATCAGTTAAGAGACCAGTTGCATAACTTTTCTACATGCTATTTCTGCAGACCTACAAAAGGCCTGAATTTGAAACTGCTGCCAGCTTGCAACCTTGATGAGATCCCAACACTGTGCTGAGGACTTAAGTTACAAAGTCATGTTAACCCTTGTCATCAAGTGAAATCAGTAGCCGTTCAACTGCAACTAACTTTCACACTCTTTGTCGTTATTTTGTAGAAATGTTTGGGCGAAGATTACGGCCCACACTGTCAAGTCCAGTCACCTGATAGCAGCCTGGTTGGTGTATGGTACAGATCAGACGTTTCTCGTCCTAGACGCCATAGACAACCGCCTTCTAAATCTGATGCAAGCTCTAGATCTCGTCGTCATGTGACACCAGTTATGCCGACCGTTGTTCGCAGCGTTCCAGCTGTCACTAGCAATAAATATGCAGTAATATCACCCAGTAGCGAGATGGATAGTTCATTGCTGATGGCAGCAAGTTCACCTCAGTGTTTAAGTGCATCCACATTTCCTGATTCGGACACTGGGTACTTTGGTTCATTTGGCCTCTACGAAGGGTCCTGTGATCATCTGGACTATGATTATGATCGAAGGTATTCTGTGGAACTGACTGATGACACAGATGTATTCACTGAAAATGCGAATGTTGCTTGTAGTCAGATTCCATTTGATAGTTATGTCACCGTGACCTGTTCTGAAAGCCAGAATGCAGTGCCAAATAGATCAAAGCAGCTTGAGACTAGTAATAAAGAACAGCTTGATGTTGGTGTTGCCAGTGTAGATGCAAACTTGCAAAGTGGCAGAAGTGTCCCATTGGATGAACAATGTAATAACGTAGCTGCTACTAATCTTTCAGACTACTCTCAAAACGTATATTTTCCCACCACCGTAACTGTTCCTGACAAGATGCCAGCTGCCGATGCTATTGGTCTTTCTGAAGTTACCGGTAAATACACAACAGTACAACTTCTGTTGGAAATGAACCGGCAGAGGGCTGGTCTTGCTAGTGCAGAAAATCTCTCGCTCGATCAATTGCCAACTGGGTACCAGTCTTCAACATGCCTTGATCGTGAAGCGTTGGCTTCATTGGCCACAAATTATTGCGTAATAAATGAATGTATTCAGATAGGAAGAGCAATGTCAAAGCATGGTGGATCAGGTGATAGCAAAACCTTGACGAGTGAGTGTGCAGATGTGGTTTTAGAACAACCACAGGCTGTCGAGGTACGTGACTTTTCTTATGCAGACAACATTACTCCAGTGAAAGATCTCGGTGCCAGCTTACCATATGACGATCCAATTCGAAAAGATGCCAGTCCTGTTGCTAGTGACACCAAGCAGGTGGGTGAAAGTGTTACGACAGTGTCGCATGAAACAGATGCAAGCAAGTTTGACGACAGCAAACCTGTCGTGTCAGTTTCACAGAGTGAAATGTGTTTGATGTACATGGATAGTGAAGACCCATACTACTATCCCGTGTATAGTAGACTCAGGGACGTCGAAACTGGTATTTTCAACACCTATCTTCGTGTTTCTGACAATGCTGAAGTGAAGGGTGGCTGTACAACAGAGAAGGCAGCTGCCATTGAGCATGAAGAAATGCAGGTAAATATCAGTGATACACGAGTAGAGAAAGCAGACAGTGTCCGTTATGCCACTGATTCTGCCACGCATCTAGATCCGATTATTTATCATCCAGAGTTATCTGTGGTGCATTATAATAGTCTAGCTTCGCTTGGTGATGTGGAAAGTGGGAACATGTTAGCAGCTTACATGCCTGCACACAGAGCAGCAGATGGCCGTTCTACAGTTTCACCACATATTGTTGGCAAAACTTCATCAAAGCGGAAAAATGGAAAACAGATAGATATTTTGAAGACGGACGCTGTTAATTATAACGCTGAAAATCAAGAACTGTCAGATGAGGATCGCTGTGAACAAGCCGCATTGGATGATGATTCTCACAGTGATAGTTTCACAGTTGTTGAGACCAAGAAACACAGAAGACAAAGAAAGAAGCTGGACTTTGAATATCCAGCCACACAAAATTCATCTCTGTCAATGAGTCCAACATCAATTAATGAAAGTCGTTCAGCCACAATGCAATGTAGCAATGGAGATGCTGAAGAAATGCATACTGCCGAACCTTTTGTGCTATCGGAAGCTGAAGAGAGCATGTTTGCACAAGGCTTAACACCTGAGTCTGGTACTGAAGAATGCCTAATACAAAATTCCTTAGTGGAGGATAATCCCTGCATTGATGAAATTACAGCTGTACCTATAGTGGATCTGGGAATAAAAACTGTTCCACTTGTACAGACTGCAGTAACAGAGGAAGTTGTAACAGGAATGGTGCCAGATGTCGACGGACCACAGAGATCAGAACCTGTTGAAGCACCAGTACCAATAAGTACACTACCTGCAGATAGTGCAGCGAAGCAGGAAACGGTTGCAGAAGTTGGTCATCATTTCAGTGATGTGGTTCTGTCTGACATGGAAACTTTACCTATAAGTGTCATAGATGATGAAGGTAAAAACCAGGACCTGTTATTGCATGAAATACCAACTTGTGTAGCAATTGAGCCTGAATTCAGAGAACAGATAGACAATGTAAAGAGTACAATAGATGATGTAGCTGGAATGACAGTGATGAATGTCAGAAATGTTGCACTGGAACCACAGGCAACTGCTGTTGATATGCTGCCTGTACTGGCATTTGTAAAGCAAAGAGCTGCACCTGATCCACTTACATCAGCACCAAATGAAACTGTCAGGGTAGAGCGTCTGATTACGGTAGCACCAAGATCTGTTGTCAGAGTCTCAGTTGACTTATGTGCAGGCAAAGACATAATAGATGTTGCCAGCTCTGAAGAGCCTCCAGTGATAACAATAAGTCTTGCACAGGTTGAGCTTGAGTCTGATGTGAGTACAATACAAAAAAGTACTTACGAACCATCACAAGCTGCAGTTGAATGTGATCAAGCACTAACAGAAGAAAATATTGAAGCGACTGCAGCTGTTTCGGATGATAGAAAAATCAGAAATCCTCCAACACAGCTGGATGATAGGGAATTACAGGTTACTCTTTCAGAGTTTGTAGTTGATAAAGCAGTTGTAGAAGTTGCAGGTTATTCTGACACTACAGCATCAGAAACTGATACTGCAGCTGAATTCATTAATGCACTGCCAGAAGGAAATGTTGCAGAAAATGAAGTTAATTTGTATGAAGAACTGGGAAGAGAGAAAGAGGAAACAGCTGAGTCCAGTGAATCGGTCAAAGCAGTTTATAATGTTGCAGACACTGCTGAGTGTACAGGGACCATGAAAACTCTCACAGAGGTGGAGACTGAGCCTGAGAGAGCAGTGGAAATTGTTGAACAAGTGGAAGCTGATCATAACACAGAGGTTATTGCTGTTAGCGAGATGAACGAGAAAGAAGTCTGTGAGACAGTCAATAGTTTGAATTTGTCGGCAATCTCTCAGAGTGCAGATGTTGACCAGATAGTACTTGAAACAAAGATCTCCAATGTTTCATGCATGCCATGTGATGAAGTTCTGGCAGAAAGATGTGTTGCCCATTATGCAAGTCTCGCTGTACTTGGGGATGTTGAGAGTGGTACAGTGCATAACAAACTGAAAGCAAGTAGGTTTCTGCGGGAATGGGGTGCCGAGAATGTAGATGATATTGTGGCTTACATTGTCGGCAGTGAGGCGAAAAAACACCGACGAAAGCACAAGCATGTGAAAAGAACGTCTGAAAGTGAAGTTAGTGAAATTAAAGCACGTGAAAGTGACTCAGAAATTATGACAGTTTCAATGCTTCATGCTAAGAGTGAAGAAAATATATCGTGGGTAGATGAACAACCGGAGGAACCTGAAGCAGTGGCAAGTGATGCTGAAGATCAAAGCATTTCGGAGCCAGGAGATGACACTGAAAGTGGATGTTTCACAGTTGTTGAGAACAGGAAACACAGACGACAGCGCCACAGACACGATGCTGAAGAAATGTGGGCACAGTATCTAGATGATGTGGATGATGTTGGTCCTGTGAGTGAGGAGTGTGAAGTAGAAAGTCTACATGGGCTAGATTACAATGATGCAGAAACTGTTTTGGAATCTCTGCCAGGTTCGTCGGATGCCAATGGAGTTATTGCTATTGCAATGTCAGATGAAACCATTATCGAGGTTTCGCCAGATGATGGAAAATTGGACACAGTGCATGATGCATTGAAAGTTGTAACCACAGGTCTTTTGGCAGAGTATGCGACTGAAACTCAAGCAACAGGAGAACTTATACTTGAGCGTGAACGTGATGCAAAACTAGATTCTTTAGTTGAGGATGCCGATGTGCATATTTCAGCTGGAATCTGTGAACCTGCTGCTGAATCTACAGTTGAAGTAGTGCTGCAACCGCTGTTTGAAGTTGAAATTGACAGAGATGTGAATGCAGAATTTGTGCATCCTGCTGCAGTTAATCATTCACTTCAAGATGGGTCTGTACCAATGAAGGCTGCTGAACTTGCACAAGATGTCACATTGGAACCTACTTTGCCAGTGAGTGGTGGTTGTGTTGCAGAGGGCCGACTTTACTCTGATGTTGCACGAGGTAAGTATGATGTTGATGTAGTTGCTAAGCCTCAGAGAGAAACTCCACCCACGGATGACATTGAAGTTTCGATTGGGATGGATGTTAAGGCTATGCCTATTGAAGCACTGGATGCAACATCTGCAGAACTCCCTGCTGAATCTGTGGAAGATGTTTGTCCCAAACTTACATTAGAAGCTTGTCAGTTAAGTTCAGAAGTTCCAGTAAGCTCCTCAGTTACTGAAACGAGTCCCGTCATGATAGCTGGTGATGTTGGGGAATTTGTCAGTGAACGCGTTGAAGACGTTCAAGCAGAACCTCTTTCAGAAATCACATCTCTGTCAAATACTTGTGATGTGACTTGGCCTGGAGCTGAAACTACTGAGAAGTTAGCGCATCCTACTAAAAATTCGCTTGAACTGCCATTTACGAAAGGACCCGTTGAGCTTGATTCTTCCGAGCCAGCACTTGAACAGCAACAGAAAGCTGTCTCTGAAGTTGAAGAGTCTGTTCCAGTAGATGACTTAAAGTCTGATGTTGAATTGTCTGCTGCAGAGTATGATGTTGCAGTACCTGAATTATCCGATGTTCAGACACTTGCTTCATGTTGCTATCTGCAGGGTGATGAAAATCTTGTTGAACCGTCTACTGCAGAGCTTGATATTGAATCACTTGAATCACGTGTTTTGATAAGTCTTACCGAAGTACCTGATGTTGGAACTGTGTTGGAAGCCACTTATAAATCTTTTGATCAGCAACCATTTGCAGAAAATTTTGAATTATCATCTTCACGTCTTACTGAAGCCTCTGTTGAACCAGTGGTGGAACTATCAGGTGTAGAATTACCAGCCGTTGAACTTCAAAGCACAGAATTTGCTGTTAAGGAACCCGGCATCCCAACATCAGCAGGAGAAGCTGCTTCTAAAACTCTCTTATATGCTTCAGATGCAGAATCTACCAACGAACCAATGGTAGAGCTACCTGTAGCAGATGTGCCAGTTCTTGGGTATGAGGCTGCTGCTGCTGAAGATGAGCAGCTTGTTGCTGATCTGTTTTCTGAAGGTGCTAGAGCAGTTCGGATCAGATCTGATTTGGCACCTGCGACAGGAATTGTGACTGCAAATGAAGCGGTTAAACCGATGCCAGATTCCCAGGTTGAAATTACCGTGACACGTACACACAGGCGCAGTGAAGATGCATTGAAAAATTCTGCACTATCATCGGTGGAAAGTTTCACAGCAGAAATTCTGCCATATTACTATGCTGCACTTGCCATCTTGGGTGAAGTCGAGAGAGACACCTCACATTTGCTGTCATTACACACTGTGGGCGAAACATATGTTAAAATGTCACATGGAATCTTGAAGACGAGTGATGGTGGTGATTTTACTGCGTCATCTGGTGACCAAGAATTATCTGATACAGCAGTACCTGTTGAGACATCACTAGAAATGGAGTCAGCTGCAGAAAAAGGAGGTATGCCAGAAACTGACTTGAATATTATATCTCAGTCTCGTCAATCTGCAGTTCCTTTGTCGGACCACTTGAGTGAACAGTCGACACAACTGGTAAGTGAAATTATCCAACCATCAGCTGGGAAGTGTCTACAATCTGGTTTGCAGATGGGTTCAACTGTTGCCACTAGCGACAAGCATCTGCTCGGTCAACATCATACTGATGTTGTTGCAATGCAATGTCATTACCAATCGTTGAAATTACTTCATTCTGTAGAGACCGGTGATTTGCCAGTGTTTTCTTTAGAGTTAGTTACTAGCAGTGATCGTAGTTTCATAATCACCGAGGAAGCACCTGCCATTTTACCTACCGAGGAATCAACTGATACCTTAACGTTTTCCCCCGTTGATGAAGCGCAGCGACCACGCCACGACATCTCGAAGGACGTTTCACTGGAAGTTGATGACATTGACACGTACGTGTTTGCTGAGAATCAAGACCTACCGACAGTCAGCAGCAGACCAGCATCTTCAAACTTTCCTGCTGCAGAAGACTTGACACCAGTTGTATCATCAGCAGAACATTATGACGTGGAAATCAGCGGTGCAGATGATTTTGCCAAAGTGCCACAGTCGATACCTGAAGATCGTGCAGAACGTGAAGATAGCAACATGAACGATGCAGATGTCGTCAGCTCGGAGGGTGATCATGATACTTCATTCTCTAATTTACTCATCAAAGAACCTACTGATGAGCTGCCTGTTCAGACTGCGGAAAATGTGATCGAAGTAAGTGCTGAAGGAACTCAGCCAAATGCATCTTCTCTGCATGACGGACGTGGTGATAGGAACATCAGCTGTGTGGTCAATAACGCTGTTGACGCTACAGGTGACTCACTGCAGTCTCCAGTGAGCGTGAATCAGTTCAGTCTACCAGAGGAAAGTGTTTCCTCTGATCTAACCGAAGAACTACTACCGAACATCTGCCTTCGTGAATTATCACCGCAGCAGCAGCAACAGCATTCTGATGCGAGACAGATGGCTACCGAACAACATGCCAACCAGGATGCTTCATGCTTTAATGAACAACCACTGGGTAAAGAGGACATCAAAGTGCCGATGTCCAGTGACAGTAAAACTTTCACTATACAGGAGCTGCCAGAGGAAGAGACCAAGAAGAAAAGGAAGAAGAGAAAAAAGAAGACGAAATCACCAAAAGATGACTTAACACACCAGGAAGGTTCACCTGGTTGCAGTGATCTGCAGTCTGTAAACCAAAGTAAAAATTTTAAGGAAACTGTATGTCGGACTTCTTCTCCTGCTACTACAGAAGCCAGAAATTTTGACAACAGTAGTCTTCAAATCAGTACCTTAGTAATCTCTGAAGCACCTGACGGTATTGCATCCTCAAGTCCCAAGAAGAATAAAAAGCGGAAGCGGACAAAAAAGGCCGGGAAAGCGGTAGCAGATAATATGGCGATGGATAATTCAGTCAATGAAAACACAAATGCATTGCCAGCAGCAGTCAGCGAGCCAGAGCAGAACAATGTCAATGGAGTAGAAGTAAGCAATTGCATTAGTGAGGAAACTAATGAGAATTCGTTATTTCTTGTTGCTGAAACTACAGTGCAACAAGACGAGGTTGAAGCATTTCGAGAAACAGCCACTGCTGACAGCTGTCATGAGAACAGAAACTCCCAGCAGTCAGTGTTGCAGTCACTTGACATGTCGTGTTCGGATACAACAGGTCTCCCGTCGACCACCTCTGATGGCATTGCAGTAGGATTCGAGCCGTTCGATAGCACACTGAATGCCGAAGAATCAGTGCCAAGTGTATCACCTGCAGATGTGACTGCGAGGCCAACTGAGGAAGGGGTCAACGTGGAGAAGCCTGTTGAACTGTGTACCCAAACTGTAGATGCGGAGCTCTCGGACAACAAGTTTTCTTCGTCTACAAAGCCCGCAAAGAAGAAAAATCGAAAGAAGCGCAAGCCAAAAACAAACACGGTACCATCGCCTGATACTTCTGCTGTCATAGACGGTGAAGTAGATAAGGCGTATGATAGCAGTGTTTTACTAGATTCCTTAGTGGAGAATCAAGAACAACAAGACATTTCCATTGTTACAGAACCCGAAGAAATTATGACAGAAAGTCTTGAAGAAGACGCTAAGATCACTGAGCAGCCTTTGGAGATTTTGTCTATGGATGAAACTAAAGTAATGTCAGATCCATCGCTACATTATCTATGTCCTCTTGTCTCTAAAACTGCTGGCAAAAAGAAGAAAAAGAGAAAGGCAAAGACTTCTAAAGTAGTACAACCATGCACCACTGTTGGTTACAGTTCAGATTTTGTAACAGAAAGCTTACCCGAAGCAAAAGATGATCTGCCAGAAAAATATGAAATAACTGACGAAACTCCTGCGTCGAATTTTACTTCAGAGTCAGCTCCAACAGATAGGCCTACTTTGGCGGCTACATTATCATTAACCACAGGACAACTAGATAACACGAACGCGAGTATGTCTGTATCCAGAGAAGATGAATGGAAAAGAGCAGAAACAGAAACACAGTTTGAAATTGACAGTAACGATGAATCATCCTTGGATGAATACCAATATGTATCGCATACGACAGAACAAGCGGCAGATAGCACAACAGTGTCGGGAGATTCTGAGAATCGAAAGAAGAAACGAAAACGAAACATGCAAAAGAAAGTTTCTATGAAGAACACGTGTTCTGGTGCTGAAACTGATGCTGATCTCTGTTCGCTGCTTACTCGGATCATTGAAATTTGCGTAGAAACTAAGGACAGCCAAGCTGGTGATTCTGGTAACCAGCCGCAGTCTTCTAAATCTGAAAAACATGACACAAATGCATCACATGCAGCAGTCCAGGCTCCCAAAGATGCTAGAAAGCCCAGAAAATACAAGCGCTCGAAGCCAATTCGATTGCCACCCGATGTAGGAGAGCAGCCACCTGAAGTGATATCAACAGATGCAGACACGACCAGTGCCGATACAGTAGCATTTTCAACACATGCCTTGCAGTCATCAGATACTCAGCATTTGACAATGAGGTCAGCAACCCAGATACCTGAAGAAACTAGGTCAGACTTCCACGAGAGCTTGAAATTTCCCGAGTCGCCGTCGAATCTGATATCGACGGAGAGTGTTGCAGATTTGTCCGATACTACTGTTGCAGATGACCCTACTATGACGCAGAATGTTGAGGAGACACATACAATTATCGCTTGGTCAGCATCAGTGTCAAAGATGAGTGATAGGCCTACGTCATTTGAGTATCCTGGGCACCGGTCGCTTCCAGACTCAGTTTTTACTGATACACGCGAAGGTCAACAAACTGAAATGTCTGATTTTGCTGTACGAAGAACACAAAACATTGAAGACACTGTGGCTGGAAGTGACTGTCCTTTAGATGTGAAACAGACCGAACTCCAAGAAACATGTCTGGATGATGAACCGAGACTGACTTCTGATGGATTTCAAGATAGCGTTAATAACCAGACGAACTCACTGAATCTCGCTGGTTGCCTGACAACTGACGTGTTTTCTGTAATTTCACAAGATACAAACGTGGATGAAGCCAGTGAAACTATGAACTTCAGTTCGGAGCCGAATGATGATATTGACATAATAAAGCCGTTAACCCGCATAACAGAGAACCAGCTTTTGCCCGACGCCGATAACAGTGTTGGAGTTACGGAGCAGAACTCGAACCATTGTTCGTTTGACGGTGACGGGCTGCTGCAGGCGCCGACGTCCGGATGTGAAACTAGTTCCGTCGACTCGGAAGTCGAGAGGATATTTGCTGGCCACATGGCCTGCGACGCTGATGACGGTTTGAGTTTCATCGGAGAGAGCGTGTGTAGCGACTCCGGTAAAGATGCTGACGACGACCTGGCGTTAGCGGACGACGACGTAGTTATCACCGAGTACCTGGACGTGGAGATCATTGAGGAGACTGAAACCATCACTGTTCTAGATAACGATGACGACTTATCACCTTCCGTATCTGGCAGGCGTTTCCTCGACATAGATGACACGCCTCCTGGATCAAAAAGCACTATCCCGAGTATTTCTTCTCACCACAGCTCTGGCCGTGTGAAGGATACAACAGAAGGCGCTGTGCCGTTCCAGCCCTATAGTTTCAGACTTCACGATCCGCCGTCCCATGATAACGCGGAAAAAATTAAGATGCCAGCGATTAGTACCAAAGATGCCTCTGTCCGTGACAACCGAGGACAGAAGTTTTCTCCTCAGTGGTTTGGCAAGTACTCCGCGACCGAAGACAGGACTGCTGTTCACTGGCCTCCGACGTCTGAGGAGCATGCAGCAAAGTTGGACGTCACGGAGGTTCCTGGATTACGGAGGTTTTCGAGAAAGCGGCAGTACCCGAGCGATGACACAATCTCCTCGGAGAGTGGTGACGACAAACAAGGATCTGATGGTTCGCAAATCGTTTTAGCCCAGCATCAACCAGCATCGGCCGAGGAGAGGTTTGCTCCAGTTTGGCCTTTCCTTGCCAGCGACACTCAGTGGTCGACGTCTGATGACGTGATCGATGTCGCCTTCGCGGACACTTTGTTTGGCGAACAGAACCCAGCAACAGAAATGCAAGTCACTGCGAAACCTCTGATTCGACCCAGGCAGAACGCCGCCGCTGCAGTGCCAACCGACTTCGACCTCCAGGATGGGTCAAATCTTGTCCGTCGAGAAAAAGACTGTTCTCAAGACGAGGAGGAGCTTTCTGGTGACAGTCTGAATGAAGATAGTTCTGTTGCTGTTGGCGGTTTTTTCAGAGAACTTGAAACTTCCCTGAGGACTACGGTGTCGTCAGGCGCAGCACAGACTGGTTTTGGAGAGACATGGGAGTCATGTTCGACCGACTCGCTTGACTATCAGACAAAAATTGGGCGTGTCATCGATCCGTATGACTGTAGACGATCGTCGACAGATTGCATCAGCGAAGACTCGTTGGCTGAGTCAAGTTTTGTGGACAGAGAGGACAGCGGCGTAAGCAAATATATGACGGCAGTCCCAAGTACAAAGAACGCGACTACTGTATCGACTCAAGCCGCTGGCGAACAAGGACAGGACACAGGTCGTTATAGAGTAAGCGCGAAGCCGAAGAAATTTCGCGGTGTAAGCGCCAAATTTAAATATCCAAAACCTGGAGTCGCGGTCAAAACCAGCAGAAAACGAAAGCTGGGAAACGTAGCAAAAGACGGCAGTGATGGCGGTGAGACAGACACTGACAGTAATGAACTGGAATAGAAACTCAATTAGTCTCTACTCTGTACTAGCGGAGATAGCCGTTGATGACCATTTTGACAACACTTTCTCTCTGTTTCTTACATAATGAATAGACTGCACCGTGCGATCGTCATGGCAACCGTCTCTGTAACCGGTCACCTCTACGATCGTTACAGTGGTTCCATGTATTCGTTACGTACAATCTTTGCAACGACTATGCATATTTGAGCCAATTACAGGCATACCGAAGAGATCGTGCGTAGTATTAATATATTCGTAGTGTCTGTGATTAAATAAGCGGCACTGTATCAGCCAATTAGCACAGCTGTTTGCTGCAATCGCAACGATCTCCGTGACATTGTATTTAGCCTACCGTGTTATAGTTGTAACGTAACAAAACTTGCTATTAGTGTCACTTGAAATAGGTCTTGTGTTGTTATTACCGTCTTCGAACAGTCAACGTTCTTGACATTTTCAGGCTCTTGTTTTGCTACTTTCACTGATTAGGCCCTAGCTGCGCTGCGCGGGGCCCGATTTACAAAATCTTAAGATTTTCGTAAGTTTTTCGTAAGATGTTTTAAATGTTATAGGAAGTTTTCGAAAGTCAAGTAATTACGATCCGTAGAATTTTTTTCTACGATTTTTTAACGTGCATCAGTTATTGATATAGGCTGGACGCATCTGTCCGTCACACGCTGGTATTGTGTCGAAACGGCTCAACCTACCGTCAAACTGTCTTCACTGCCTGGTAGCCCCATGATTCTAGTTTTCTGAGTACCAAACTTTTCCCGGAATTCCAATTCCGCTAGTTCCAATTCCAATTCGAATGGTTAAATGCAAGGGGTAGGAAAAAAGTTGCAATTTCCGACCAATATCTCGCTAGCTCGTAAACGGTTGAAGATAGATGTGTATATGCTGCTATGTGTTTGACCAGCATTGTGTTCATTGTGTTCAGTTTCCATCCATGTAACATTTACCGCGATTGTCCCAGGGTAGGCCAGAATGTGCAAAAATGTGCTAAAATGACGAACTTTTGAACTTACGGGTTGAATTACTTGGAAACGGTTGAAGATAGACGGGTACATGCTGAGATGCGTTTGACAAGCAATAAATCTTTTCATCCATATGACATTTACCGCGATTGTCCCAGGCCAAAATGTGCCTTAGGCTGATTGCAGAAACTGACGCACGTTCCATTGACGATAGCCATCCTTCTTGTTCTAAATTAATTTCGAAATGCTTACAAGTTTCTTAGCATTGATGAAAACATGAAAAACTTGCAAAGAAGTTACGACAAACTTAAGATCAGGAAAAAGGCGTCTTAAAATTCTTTGTAAATTACACTTTCGCACATAATTCGTAATTTTTTCCTAAGATTTTTCGTGAGTGCTAAGATTGACCAAAGTAGTTGTAATATGGGGACGGGGGCTATTTCCCAGAGATGACCCCGTGTCGTATTTGGAGATGGGGGCGCCATTTCCCACCCCTCCCCAGAATT
>Ga0209145_1000105_pt1 | contig 15786 bp, 12 predicted proteins | sample WorMetfiPIANOSA2_FD_187396 | JGI IMG/M metagenome (GOLD analysis project Ga0209145, IMG submission 187396) | Marine gutless worms symbiont microbial communities from Max Planck institute for Marine Microbiology, Germany - Olavius filocauda... | ecosystem: Host-associated > Annelida > Digestive... | reverse complement strand
GCGCGTAACGTTAGCGGTTTGGGACCATTAGCTTAGCGGCTGGTCTCGGTTTGAGACCTTAACAGTGGCGGCTGCGGCGAATGACGGCGGTTCCGGGGACTATTAGGAAGATCTTTGGGGCACCTGGCCTAATTCATGGTGAGCATGCAAAAATAGGCGGATTAAACAAAGCCAAGAGTTTGTGTGTATTGTTGCATGATATTTGTGTATGCTTGATAGATCTAACAGATGAGCGATCATTTCGTGATCTCAGCAAACCGATTGGAGCTTTGACTGAGGAGCGACTAGAAAGATTACGGGTAAGATTATTCTGCTTGCTATAAAAATTAGCAGCATATTATTGTGTGAGTCATTAGTGCATTTCAGAATAGGGTTAGTGAAATCAAACTGGCAAAAGTTGATAAGTTGTCTGTATAGGAGCAGGCAAGAATTAGATGTAGTTAGACTAAATTTTAAAAGAATTTATGGGTACATAAATGCATTAAAGATTAAAGATAGAGCTTGAAATGAGAAGGTAGCTGATAATGGACTGGCACTGATGGAGTATACAGATCTTAGCAGTTAGATTCAGTGACAGTGCCTAACACTATAGCCACAGAAAGTAAATCAGTTAAACAAAGACTGATAATAGTGACATGACTGTAAGATAGTTCAGTCAACTTCTGTTTCATTTCGTTGATTCAGAAGGTTGAAATATATGTGTAATTATTGTGATCACAATGATAGAAGCATCCATTGAAGAAACTGTTGCAGCTCAGCCTGCCTCAGAAACACTGAAAACTTATACAGTTTTACTTGTTACCACAGATGCCTTCTTTAAACGTTGTATGCTTTCTGTGCAGGAACGTTTTGACGAGATGCCAGAACCCAAGTTCCTGTATGGTACTCATTACTCGTCGCCAGCTCATGTGTTGTTCTTCCTTGCTCGTGCTGGTAATGCTACTTTATTTGTTTGAACCAAAAGATAGATGGAAAAGTGTAAACTTGTAACGTGTCGTTTATAGTGTTGCGTTTCTTCCAAATAACATGTATAACATATGGTGAGAGTAACTCGATGATAGACTTTGTTTGTTTTCACGTTTAAAATGCCAGCCAGTCATGGGCACTAAATTAATGTTGTGGGTTAGTTGGCATCAGCATTCACAGTGACTTTAACCTTTCAAGCACCTGCTTAATCGGGAAGACTAATGATGTCACCTTGCTGACTGAATCTGAGGTCAAGAAGGAAGTGATCCTAGTCAAATCACCAACACTAGCCCAAGAAGCCTGGACTGATGACTTTCTAGCCATTGGTAAGGTCTGCATATCCTCCAGCTAAATGTGGAAGGTCTGTCTGCAGCCAACACTCATTCATTCACAGCATTCCACTGACATATTTTAGCACTTGTAAAATGAAATTAATTAATTAATTTTAATTTTAAATTAATTTTGACAGAACACCATGCATACACTGATGACAGTAATGTAACATTGTCAAATGTAAATCTGTTTTGTTGAGGAGGCAGTGGATAATGACATATGAAAATGATGTGCAGTGATGATAGTGAAGCAACAGCATGAAATGAATAGATAAATGGTGCAGTTCAGCACCTTGGCCACAACTCTGGTATTCTGATACCGGCTGTAAAGACTTATGAATGTGTGTGTTTCTTTGTGTTCAGCTCCACAGTACATGTTGTGCTTGCATAATGGCAAGTTTGATCATCCCAATCGTATGTTTAACAGGTTTGTGCGGTATTATTTTATTTTTTATTATTTTATGTATTTACGTTATACACATTGTAGTGATTTCAATTAGTATCATACTCATTTAAACTTTGAATATTCATTTTGCATAGCATTTTTATTATGTGGCTGATACATATGTAGGATGTCTGTTTTAAATACTGTTTGGTACTTTTTTGAAAGCAAAGTTATTTTTATACTAATTATTGCACAGTTTATGTAATTATGTGTGTAATAGTAGTGTCTCAGGTTGCTAACTTGCTATGTTAATTATGTTGACAGTATTGCACAGTCGTTTAGAAACTGTCTGACTAGTTTGTCCGACTTTAAAGAACTGATACCAGAGTTCTACTCATCAAATGGAGAGTTTCTACAGAATATATACAGAATCAGCTTTGGTACGAGACATGATGGACAGCCAGTTAATGATGTCGAACTACCACCATGGGCTAAAAGTAAGCAGGCCGTCTCTCTTATATTGTTTCTGTTACGAGGAGCAGCATGATCCAAGACACAGGCAGTAAGAAAAACCATTTGATGAAATGTGAACCTGTAGCGAGGGTTTGCAAATGAATGGCTGTGAAAATATGTCTGTGAATTGTGTTTGTGTAGTTCTGTTGTAATGTTCACTTTTCTGTTGACTTCATATATGTTATGGCTTTGGCTGTACAGAACGGTGTATTTTAGTATTCAGACAAATGTGAATAATTTGGTCAGTTATTCAGCCAAATACAAATACAATACAAATTTAACTTATACATTATTCACAGCTGTTTGTTTATGTCAGAAATTTAAAATTGCTTTAAGAAACATCAGTCTTTGTTTTTGGCTAATGCCGTGTCTTCAGAAGACATTAACAGAAAATGCAGTTGCAGAAAACATACCGTTTAAACAAATAAAATGTTTTAACCAAAGTGTGATCTGATGCACTGAAATGTTTTGCCTCAGTTATGGTAACCTAGCACATACTATAATTGCCATTCTTATAACCTGCAACTAGTTCCATATTTTAGTGATTTTAGAGCACGGATCCCCCACCGCAATGCTTGTAATGGTGAAAGTTAACCCCAATCACCCATGACCTAATTAATAGGCAAATTAGGTCAGTGTCACCATGTGCACTTCCCTGCAGAGGAGGTCAACACTGTTGAATAGCATCCTTATGAGCCTGCTCGTTTAGGATATAGAGCCCTGCAAAGTTGTTACACACACACACACATGGATACATACGGACGGACGGAACTGCTCGTTGCCATATCCTCAGGACTTGCCTACCGGCGGGCGGCGGTGCATAATGAAGACTAAATATCTTTATAGCAGTACTTAAATTGTTGATATTGGGACAGATTTGTTGGAGATATTTGAAGATGTAACAATGGCCTAGATTTTTGAATCACAGTGTATATTGATATAGATTCTGGAGAGTGTGTGAGACAAGCTCTTGGAATATTGAGTATTGAATTTAGTGGTTAATTTGATTTGCATTTCAGCTCCAGAAGAGTTTGTGTCGAAGCTACGAGAAGCGTTAGAATCAGAATATGTGTCGCAACACTTACATGAATGGATTGATCTTATCTTCGGCTACAAGCAACGTGGCAAAGAAGCCATGTTGGCTGACAATGGTATATTATGCTCATGTTTCTCTCATTCATTGCACTTAGAAGGAGGTTCATGTTCCCTCCATAATAAGGATTCTTCTGCCTCTCCCCATAACCTTTCCACAAACTTGGATCTTACCATTTTTTAGCTTTTTTGTCACTCTGCAGTTGTTGTCAAAAACAGTTTGGCAATGAAAATTGACTGTGAATGTGCCAACAGCAGACCATAAACCATAGTATTGATATGTGTCAAGATGGTCTGCGATCAGTCAGTGAGGTGGAAGACAGCCCATGCAACTGGCCGGAGAATATAGGGACTACAGCAGTCATGATATAAAATGAAAATGTACTTACGTGTAGTATACACTGATAGTTGTTAAGCATCGTTTGCGGTTGGTGTTGTGCACTTGCAGTACATGTGTGCGTTTCCTGTGAATTATGAATTGACGCAGTTGTCAGTATGACACATTGACACTATTGGCATTATTGTTGCCGTCACTGCTACTACCAACAAGAGTGCTTGAATAGCATGGATCCCCCGACGCAGTGCTATAAAGTTGTTACATACACAGATACGGACACATGGACAGACGTAAGTATGTACGGAACTGCGCGTCGCTATGTCCCCCGCCTCGCCTACTGGCAAGCGGCGGGTGATAATTACTGTCAGTTCATTAATTTAAGCTACTGCTTTGAACATGGTTGTTTGTATTTGTTGTAGTTTTTGTTCACACAACATATGAAGGTGCTGTCGACTTAGAGAGGCATGACACTCTTATATTCTAAATCTGTTGGTATTAACTGTTATATTATGTTGTTGTGCAATGTCTCAAATCTTTAGCCTAGCTGTCTTTGCTGGATATTGGTAATTTATCGGCACTGTTTCAGTGTATCACAACTGCTGTGTTAGTACAGTGTTGCTAAATGATTCCAGTCTTTTTCAGAATTAATTTTTTTTCTAAATCTGTTGCTGTTTGTTTACATATTTGATATTCAGATGCGACACATGATAACATGATACCCTGTTCACGGGCTTAAATGAGTCTTCCAGTTTATTACAATAATTATTTACTTGTTATATTAATTCTATCAGCTTTTGAGATAGTGCAGCATGGAGTTATGTGTTGTGAATTTGTAGTATAAAGGATGCCAATGAGCGAGTGGCTGTAGAGACACAGATCATGGAGTTTGGTCAGACTCCGAAGCAGCTGTTTGATTGTCCTCATCCACAGCGTTGTTTTCCAACACAGATTGTCACTGCTGAGAATGGTGTCAACAGCAACGTTGTTGATGTGGTTGACAGTGTGCTAAGTAATGTTGCAGGTGCTTGCCAGTCTGTCCAGTGTTTCCTGACTACATGGATAAATGAAGTATATGTGTGTAATCTAGAAAGCCACTTTTCCCATCTACTTTTAGATTCATTTATGTTGCCCAGTAATTTTATGGGCAATCCACATGCCAGTATGAGTACCTGTTGCTGACAATGTAGGCTTATGGTTGGTTTGTTACAAGGATAGATTGTGGCCAAATGGCTGGACAGATGTAGATGGTGCTTGGAATGTGGGTTGGTCTTGACCAATGACACATTGTGTTAGAATGGGTTGGGATAATCTCAAGATTGGTTCTATGCCATTTTTCAATTTTTACTCCCTATCATTCCTATGGACAGAGCCAAAACTACTGAGATATCCAAGCAATATCAATGTTTTGTCACATGACTTGGCAAGGTGTGATAATTGCGGTGATCTTTAGGTGCATTTGAGACCACGGGACATCTGAAAACATCCGAAAATTTGAATTTTGCTGGTTTCTTGGGTCATCAGTGTCAAACCATCTGAGCAGGTCGAGCTAGTTTTTGGAGTGAAGGCAACCTTCCACCATGGAAAAATTATGTTAGAAGTATGTCTAGGTCTCCCAAAAATAAGAGTATTTCTCTCCATAATGTTACCCCAAACTTTGGACTTTACTGTTTTTTTGGCTTTTTCATCGCACCGCTCTTGAGTGCTGTGAGGATCATTGATGTAGTTTAATGCTTTGTATCAGATTCATATATTCAGTATTTTAATGATACACTAATGGAATATTTTTGCGAGTAACTTTGGGGATGATAACATGAAGAGAATGCTACAAGTACTTTTACTGTGACTTCTGAGAAGACATACATGTTCTGTTGCATAGACACTTTCTGTGAAATTGAATGATTTATTTTAGTCTGAATATGTGTCAGAAATTCAGAGGCTTTCAAATATTTTTGGTCTTTTAGAAGAGTGAAACTGAACTGATCTGATACATTTGTCAGCAGATTTAGCTCCTTTTGTTGTCGTGATGCTGTTGTTTAGCAAGTATGCTGGATGTTTTGTGTGTCAGAGTTGGAGACTGATGCAGTTCCAGTTTCAACACCAAAGCCAATAACCTTCAGTCATTTACGTAAACACACTTTACACCGACAGTGAGTAGTGTCTGGTCATTACTGGCGATGAATAGACTTTTGCTGTCACTGTATTGTGATTTGCTGAAAGTTCCTGTTAGACAGTGGAACATTGTTTAAAAACAGTTGGCTGCAGCTTGTGAAAAGAAACTATGCAACTTGAATTATAACGTTGAAAAAACCAATCCATTTTTTGCATAATTTGATGGAAAATAATTTGATGAAGTATATTTGCATCATTGGACTACTAGTCTGGCAAATGCAGGTATTACTGCGTAGTTTTATAGTTACATGCAGGTGATGTAAAATTGTGGTCCATGAACAATTCTTTTGTTCATGTAACAAATAAAAAAATCCGAAATATTAATGTTACAGGGACCAGTTATGTTGATATTTACCATTTTTTGCCACATTACTAGAAAGTTATATCTGGTAAATAAATGAGAATTATTATTGTTAATAATGGAAGTATTATAATGAAAAGTGGTCAAATGTCTGTGGTTTACAGAACTGTACTGGATGTCCGATGGTCTTCTGACAAACAAAGTGTAATATCATCATCACAGGGTATTCTGTTTTCTGTATTCAGAATTCTGTTGGTTCTGAGTTTAGATTTGATCATTTAAATTTCTAATTGAGTGTACTTCTTAGTTCTTACCTTCAGTGCTTTAGGTGCTGATACCATGTCTATAAAACAAAAGACGACCAAACCACTGGGTTTTCTTGTAGTGCTTTGACATTATAGGTTGAGTGGCAGGAAGGTCATCTGGCTCATAAAATTTCAGTGGTTTTTCCAGTTCTTCCAGTAAGTCTCCTTTCTGACAGCACTGGCTCACCCAGGTGTACCTACAAAAAGGGCCATAACAATGACATGTTATTGTTTTCGTTGTTTACTTCTGATATGAGGCTACAGTTTTCCGATGAAGTGACAATTTGAAGTGCTCATTTTGCACCAGTTACAATAAATTCCAGTTACAGTGTACGCAGATGCTGTAAACATGCTGTCTTTGTACTTCTTCACCTTAAAACTCGCTGCATATATGGAAATAAATGGTTGTAACATGAAATCATTTTATGGTCATTTATTTCATTTCCCTCTATATATTCAACTCTTTTTGTCTTTCACTCTTTCATCTCATCTGCTTGGCAGTCTAAAAATCGTCCTTAATTGTCCCAGTCATCTTTACCATAAGATAATCTCAGGCCTTGTAAACTTCTAAACTTTTTCATTTAATATTGACTTCTCTACAACTTTCATTTGTAAATTATTGCACCAATTTGTAAATGTATATTATGCATTACCATCGGTGGGGTGCGCGCCCCTCTACGCACAGCTAGTGCTTAGGCCTCTGTGTGGGCCCATTGTGCGTCCACAGGTCAGGAAGTGAATGTTGTTGTGCTGCAGCCGTCACACATATGTATACGCACACATATACATACATGTTGACGGCGTGTGCTGTGTATGTGGTGCGCTACCCTACTCTTCTCGAATGGACTAGTCATTCACAAGCCGACCAGGCCATTGAGAGAGATAAGGGTGTGTAATGTATATTGCTTATGTTGTTTATTTTGTTGCATTGCATTGCAGATGGCACACTGAAACTGTACAGTGTTTCGGATGACAAGCAGCTTCACAGTTGTAGTCCGTCCAGCATGGTAGGTTTCTGTATATTTTGTTGGTTTATTTGTATTCATATTTCTCTATACTGCTAGTTTGCTACTTTTAAAGTTTTTCATTGTTTTGTGCACATCTTGTTTATATTTTAGCCGATATCATCCATCGTCATTATGCCTGAAGCAAAAACTGTCATTGCCGGCAGCTGGGACAACAACATGTATGTCTTCTGTTTTTTTGTGTTATAATCTGATTAACTGCATAGAAATTAAATGATTAACTCCAATTAATCGACTTTGTATGGGGTTATTGGCCACATGGTGCTGATCAATATTCACCAATTCATCAGATGAACTGAGTGAACTCTTGCAATACACTTAAACATTGACCTTAGTACCAGTATAATTGTTATTAATATTATTATTTTTTAATTTTGTACATTATTATTATTATTTTTTTAACCCTCGTAAAAACGAGGGTGGGAAAAAATTAAGAAAAGTACAAAGAGGTTTGAAGTGGAAATGTACAGTGTTTCAGATGACAATATTATTATTATTATTATTAGTAGTAGTACCTTGATAGTAAAGAGCCCGAGGGTTAAAGACAAAAAAAAGTTAAAATCAAAAGCTGGAGTGGCTAGAAGTCAGAATCATCGCCAGGAAGAAAACTAAGTGCACATTTTTCAATTTTTTTTATCAACTGCTCACCTTCATGTTATCTTAGACAGTTTAATGTCATACATTTCATAATTTCTATATTATTCATCATTAATGTCAATCATTATTGCTTACTGATGGTGTTATTGTGCATTGTTATATGTAGATATGTATACAGCTTAGAGTATGGACGGACAGTGAATACATTTCTAGCACATGATGATGCAATTTCACAGTTAACCATACATGAACATTTGCTTGTGTCATCGTCATGGGATTCAACAGTTAAGGTTAATTTTATTTTTAATTACTGGAATGTGTCATTTTCAAGAGTCAACACATGAAACAAATGATAGGTTGTGTGTACTGTCTGCAATTTTTGTAAAATTTTGAACTTTGATTCCTAGTTATGTTTTGATGCTGTACTAAAATTTTATTTGTCTGAAATTGATTGACCAAAGTTATAAAAATATAATGAAGAGGTCAGTTTGCTGGATACAATTTATAATAATACTATTTTTTCCAAAACTTGGAGTTGCAGCAGTTTAAGAAACAGGCATGTATCTTAAATGTTTTTGTACAGAAGATTTGACAGAGCTATTATTAGAAGTTTAAACTACCATGTTTTTGGACCATGGAACCGCTTGTACACTTAGTTACACTGGAATATCACCATTTCTTCTACATCTCTGAGAGCTTCTCATCCTCTGAGATCTTCAGTTTGCTTACAGCCTCACTGCCTTTGATCTTCTTTAGTCTTCTGCTGTAGAGTAGGTTTCTGACATCATTTACTTTATCTCCATCCTTCCTTGCTTCAGCTGCTCGCTTGAGTGCATCATAACCATCACCTTTTGTCATATCATGTAGTATCTGTTTATCTGTAATCTTCTCCTTCCTGTTGTTGGCTTATCTTTCATCCTTCCTTTGTAATTTCGTGTAATAGGCCATCATGTCTCAAAACGTGATTCATCTAATGGTGTTTCCATTGCCATATAGCATTCAATATTTGCTTGTCTTCATTTTCTTTTCTCAGCACATCCTCGTTAGTGACTTTTTCCGTCCAGCCAGTCCTTTCTATTCTTCTCCTTATCCACATTTCAGAAGCTGCTAATGTTTGTCTGTACGCTTGCATCAGCATCCATGTCTTGGCTGCATACTATGGCACACTTCAAACTAAACATTTGTTATTGATGGCTGCTGCTGAATCCATTGTGTCAATTGTGTGTTGAATGCTGTTGAAGCTGTGGAAATATGGGGTCAATGTCAGAGACGTTGTTCTGCTCGACATTCAGGTCGTTTTTGATTTACTTTCAGTTTTCACTTCAAGTTCTGTGTGCATTGTGATCTGTTGGATTTTCAGCCAATATTTAAGAAATGTAATGTGATAAATTTAACAGAAATTAAAATGCAATTAGCTAGTTTTGATCAAAACACGTGTGTGTATACGAGTTAACAGCAAGTTATTAACAGTGTTCGCTGACATTTTCCAGTGGTCATCATGGCAGTGACAGTTATCCTGAGGCCACTTTAAAAATTGTGATTATTATTATTATTATTATTAATGTTACATGGGAAAGATAAGAATGTTGATATAAAGACAGATAAAGAGACATTTGTGAAACACAAGAGGTCACATTGTGAGCAGTTCCTAATAGACTTTCAGACAGCTTGGTGCTGCGTGTGACTGTTAATAACTCAGTGCTGTGCTGGTTGCAGGCAGAACTTGAGCACGACACTGGCGTTAACTGTGTCTGCCAAAACAGTGCGAACTCGCAAGTTGTCAGTGGAACTTGTGATGGTCAGGTGTATGTGTGGGACAATTTGCAGACTCTGTCCCGACGTCAAGGTTACTACTCTGTACATTATATCACTTGCAGTGTTGTGTATGTACATGCATTGTGTTTTCATTTGATTGTTCTTCATTAATATGAGTTGTACTATATAGGAATGGCCAGTATATAGGAATGGCCAGGTAAACTCAGCCTGGCCAGTCCTCCGTGGGTAGGCACAGTGAGTACCAGCCACCAGCAAAAGCAGAGAAGTAAACAGGCACACCACATGATGCAGTAGCCCTGTATACATGATCTAAGCTGGCGTCAGGCTCAGGGCTAAAGAAACAAAGCTTAGTATGGGTCCAAAAGGACTCTTTTACACTCTCTTTTAGTCTCATACTATAGATGCTGCTTATTATTTCACTGATGATAATAGTCTCTTTGTTTGTATACAAATACTGTGGCTAAATCCGCCTCATAGTACATAATGGTACAAGCAATAATTTCACTTTGGCTTTGATGTGGCTGTTGTAGCTCACCTTCAGGCAGTTTCTGCAGTCTGCTTCAGTCCAGGTTACTTTCTCATTGTTAGAATTAATAATACACACATATGATATAGTGTTATCATTCATTGTCATGTGTTCTCACAATACTTACTGATTCATATCTGTAATAAATGTTCAAATTAAAATGTAAAAACTTTTAGATTGATTTTCTGGAAATAAAAAAATGTATTTAAAGTTGAATCAGAAACATTGATTAAGAATGCCACAATATCTATGTCACTGCATGGTCTGGCTCAATCGTACATTCAGTAACTTTGCATTCATGGTAAATGTACATCACTTTGGCATGTTATTTTTCCATTGTCAACAGAAAATTATAATGTTGATGTATTTTGTAACAAGTGAGCTCTGACAAATGCTGACTATTTGCAGCAGTGTAATTATTGAAGTTTTTATTAATGTGCTGCAAGCTGCCATACATTGCAGTTAACTATGTGACTGTAGATGGTCGTCAGTTGGTTTCATGTGGCAACGATGGATTTCTCAAAATATTTGACATGAACACGGGATCCGAGGTGTTTGCTAACAACTCCAGTAAGCAGCTGAAGTGAGTCGTCAGTTATTATTGTATGCTGAATTACAATGCGTTGTTCAGGTGCTATGTAACCTTAGAGTTGCATGCCAGAACGAACGAAGCTGTATTACAAGAGTTCCCAACCTGGGCTATGTATACCCCAGGGATACATTTCCACTTGGTCTGACATTGTATTTTAATACTGCCATGAATCCCATTCTGGTCATGATCTGTTCCACATTCTTGTCAACATAGCTTTGTAAGTCATTTTTTGGTGCACAATAAATCAAAACACAGATAAGACACCTTTATTGACACAGTTTTGATTCAACTTTCGTTTATTGTTTGTGAGTGTATTTAACATATTGCACGAATTCAACATTGTTTTATGAAATTGAATCTGCAGGTTACATACAGCTTCTGAACATGTTGTTGGTGTTTAAAAAAGTTTCAACATAACCAACAGGTTCAGAACTTGTATGTAACCTCCAGATTTATATTTTACAAAACAATGCAAAATTGATATGTCTATTTGTTGGTGTTTAGTCTTTTAATTTATGAGGGGTATAGAAGAAGTCAGATTGCCAAAGGTGTACACGGAACAAAAACATTAGCAATCCCACTCTGCTGTTTACATTAATCAAATAATTTCATATAGTACCATACCTTGTGGAAGTGAATGAATGTAGTTTAAGTGATAAATATAAATGTTGCAAATGTGACTGTTTTTGATGTGCAGTGTCAAACAGTTTGATCGTTAGTTTTTGACAAAATTCACAAAACAGCGGAGCCAATCTGCAGTCAGATGATGATGTTGTGAACCTTCCACATGCTGTTCATTATTAGGAGATCTAGAATTTCTGTAATTGTTAAATTTTTAAAGTGTTTGCATACTGTTAATTTGAACTTTATGAACTTTATTATATAGTACAGGACCACTGTGTATTGTATAAATGCATAACATGTTACATTATACATTAATTTGTTTGTTGTTCAGATGTGCAGCTTGGACTGATAAATACATAATAAGTGGTTGTGATGATGGACACGTGATAGTATTTGATGTCATCCTCGGTGAAGTTGTGCACAGATTTCAAGCACATGACGGTATGCATTGCCAGTCATATTGTGATTCTGTCTTAAATTTCATATATCTGTAAACGACTTAATTTTGATTCTAAACCACTGGACAAAAGCATTATAGTACTGCGTAATTTATTTAAAATTGATTGCTGAATTGTGTCAAAGTACTGAGGGCTTTTGACACTTGTTAGGGCATCAGGAATGACAGATTTCCTGTAGCATACTGCTGTAATAATCTCCAAAAGTTACGTTAGAAATCTCTGGGGGATGATCATCTAACCAAGGTGAACCTGGAAACTGGCCATTAAAATGGTTTGCATTATGCTAAAATAGTATAGAACCAAGTCGATTTTTGACAATACTGTGTTAGTTTTTTTGTACATAATTATTTCACACTGTACATGTGAAATGTCAGACAGTGACTTGCTTACTGTTGTTAATGACAGCTGCAGTAACATGCATTGACGTGCTGACAAACAAGGCTATGTGTTCTGGTGGCGCCGACCGAACTGTTCATCTGTGGAACTGGGCATCGTGATAGCAACAGCAATAGCGTAATTCATTGTCTTGTCATGCAGTTGAGAATAGAGTTATTATCTGTGAACCTGATTTGTTGGACACTCTTCCAATACTTGTATCTGATATTTTTATTTTCCTCTGTTTTCAGTAAAGTCATTGCCATTGTTCTGTCAGATTATACACTGTGAACGATAAAAAGGTGGCAGTGCATTTGTGATCATAACTCTGGAAATTGTTGAGCGATTTTCATAATTTTTGCACTTTTGTAAGCAGGAAGTAATGTTTTACACAGAGATAACACCTCCTCACCTAAATAACGTACTTACACTACCTAGTGAAAATGAAACTTCACATTTCATACTTTTATAATGCACTCATAGAATATTACACACTGCATCAAGCATGGTGTAAAACATAAAGTTCATCAAGTACAGAGAAAACAAATTGGTAGTCACAAAGTATGTTCAAAATGTCCGCCATTGGCACGAACACAAGCGCATTCGCCATTGGTCAACTGCGTCATCAATCAGCGACTGCTCCAAGCCGCACCACACATGCAGTAGGACACTGTTGCAGCTCGTCAATATCATGAACTCTGGTCTCATACACACGTTGCTGAATAACAGACCATAGTGCCAGAAATGTGGTTACCAAACTCACCAGACCTCAATCCAGTGAATTATGCCATCTGGTTTGTCATTCAGCTTGGCACAGCGGGTAATATTCTAAGAGTGCATTATAAAAGTATGAAATGTGATGTTTCGTTTTCATTAGGTAGCATAAGTGCGTTATTTAGGTGATGTGGACAATTTTGTCATGTATGTGTAAAACATTTCTTCCTGCTTGCAACAGTGCAAAAATTACAAAAATCGATCGGGATTTTCCAGAATTATGATCACAAATGTACTGCCACCTTTTTATGGTTCACAGTGTATGTATGCTTCTCAGTTATTTACCAGTGCATAGTAAAGTGTTTTCCTCTTTCACATGTGCAGGTTTTACGGTAATGGCACTTGGTCCATCTGGCTTGTGTCATAGTCCACTACATTTCGTACATTTAATTACAAGTAATGTCATTGAGTTTATTCATGTGTCTGTGCAACTTTAAAGCCTGCTCTTGTTCTGCTTTCAGTTGCCAGTTGGCTTGTTGTCATTTGCCTCTGTGGTTAGTAAATGAGTGTCACCATTCACTAAAGTAAGGTATGTACGAGACTACACAGACAAAACTGTGTCTCCTTAATAGAAGGTGCTATTCCTAGCACTTGTGAGACAGAGTGTCATAAGAGAGTTGATATTGAATGTCATTTTGTATAATGAATGCTATGTCAAGTCAGGAAGTGAACAGTTATGTATGCACGTGCTTGTAGTTGTATCACCATAATCAGCTGTCATTTTGAACTGTTAAGTGATGAAATTGCCAAGTTGTCATTCACATTTAGTATTGTCATGCGACAAATTGTGATTCATTACGAAACATTCACGTGCTGTTCCACAGAATTGACTGTTCTGTATAGACCACTCTCATGACTGTCACATATGTGACAGTTTGCTGACCAGTCCATGTGCCAGACTCAGTAGGTTAAAATGCTGCAGTCAGACTCGCCCAATATAGAAATTGCTTGCTCTTATTTTCACAAACTTTTGATAAATAGATGGAAAACATGTTAATAAAGTTCTTACTGAATTTCTTTCGTGAAGATTGCGACTTGAATGTGACAAAGATATGTTAAGTTGTTTGTCTATTGTGAGCTCGTAACTGTTACGATGCGATATCCACTCTTTAGCCAAAGAATGTAAACATTGGCCATTATGGTTTAATTTCTGCGGTAAAAATTCTGGTCAAGTTGTATTTTTGCTAGTCATATTACAAAACAAATGTGCTATGATGCCCTCTTGCAGACATCAGAAGTGCAAGTTTAATATTGTCAATGAGGGTGTATATTTTTAACATTCGCACTTGTGTTTGCTGAGCATTTTGTTGGCGCTGAACTGTTCACTGACTTTCTGTAGTGCATGTATGCTTTGCATCTGCGCATTTACTGTATGTTCATGTAACGTGCATTTAACATAGTATTATTTGTCTATTGTGCTACATAGTGATTCATAATCACCAGACCCAATATGTTAGTGTGTTGTAACTTTTTTACATTAACTAATTGAATTTCATGAAATTTTAGATGTAAGTATGTTATATCTTGCTGTGTGAAAAGCTGGACAAAAAATGTTCACTATCTACTTAATGACGTCATATTCAGTGGAATCATTATAGTTAACTTTGCATTCAGTCATGCCAGTCACAAGTAATGCTGTTATTCAGTCAAATCAATAATTATCACATTGCACTGTTTTGTTAAAAAGCCTGTCCTATAAGCACATATACATAGTGATTTAGACCACGGCACTTTGCGACTATTTGCTTTATTACACTTTAGCTGGCCAAAAATAATAATAATAATAATAATAATAATAATATTCTGAACACAACGACTCAAACTCTGTGTTCAAAATGTCCACGTTTAGCTTTTATACATTCATGCAATAAACATGTTACCTATTTGCATTTCCAGTGAATGCGATAAAACATCTGGTAATTATGAATCACCATGTAGTAGCATTGCAACTGAACTGTGATAATAACGTTGTAATATAACGCTATTGTTGGTGGTGTCTTTAATGTTTTGTGAATAAGTATATAATACGTTTTCTTAGTGCAGTGTTGAACTAATGTTGAACTAACAATTTTGCACTTAAGTGCTATGAAAACTAGTGCTCTTGACCCGCAGTGGATTTAGGCCTGTGCTGAAAGGTTGGAAAAAATTCGAGTAGTGGTAGTGGCAGGTTTCAGCAGTATAGAGATGAATTCAAAGATGTCACGATAATTATGTTTAGCTTGCTTCTCTGTGCCAACAAAAATGTGAACATCACCATAGTGCTGTGTAGTAACGTGCTACTTTTTGGACTAACTAGCCCAGTAACTCGTTACTATTTGCCAGAAGTAACGTTGTAAGTAACTAGTTACGTTTTACAGTAACTAGTAACGCAAGTAACGCAGTACTTTTTTACTACTTGGCAATGGCCCATCTCACAGAAATTGATGGCTTTTGCATTTACATTTCCGATTTCTCTATTCTTTGTATTCACATTTTAATATAGCTGACAAAGGAACGTGTAGTAGTTTTACATTGTATACATTAATGCTAATAATAATAATGCTAATAATAATAATAAACCGACAATTTCTAACGCGCCGTAACATGGAACCCCATCACCCATTACAAGGGCGCGAATTGTCAATGTGCCGCGAAATACA
>Ga0209145_1000104_pt1 | contig 15978 bp, 13 predicted proteins | sample WorMetfiPIANOSA2_FD_187396 | JGI IMG/M metagenome (GOLD analysis project Ga0209145, IMG submission 187396) | Marine gutless worms symbiont microbial communities from Max Planck institute for Marine Microbiology, Germany - Olavius filocauda... | ecosystem: Host-associated > Annelida > Digestive... | reverse complement strand
AAAAAACCTAAAAAATAATAAAAGCCATAAAAGACAAATGATATATCAACCACGTACTGTCAAATCTCCAGTTAAATTGATTCATTGTAAACATGATTTCCTGTCCATTATTGCCAATATGGACAATAAAAGGTAATGTGATTGTTCATATGGCTAATAATAACAATAATAATAATAACAGTCAGTCAGATTTCTAAAGCACCGTAAGGTTATGACTTCCGAGGCACTGGCAGGCTTGCAGCAGGTCATGTCACTGTTAGTTGTATGTATGGCAGAACAGGAATGTCTTTAGCCGTGATTTGAAAGTTCCAAATGAGTCACTCTCCCTGATAGTATTTGGCAAAGAGTTCCAGGCGTTCAGTTTTAATCTACAACTCTCTTGATATCTGCTGAGCAGTTTGCAGAAAGTTTAAATAAGACAAGAGACCTAGTGAAAAAGTACACGCGATGTATCTATAAGAGGGGGCGAACACAAACTCATTCATTCATTCATTCATTCAACTCAAACATGACTGGATATTATGCATCACATGCTACAGTAAAAAGTAAGTCACCATATGCAATTCCTGAGGGCAGAGAAGAAATTATCTAAAAAAAACACTGCAAATTGAAATAGAGGCCAGTGAGAGCAAGTGAATAGAGTTCAACACTCCACGATTCACAATAGGTCATTTTAGAGATAACAGAGCTGGCATGAATAGCTTACTAGTAAAACAGCTTTTACAGATGCATTCAACGTAACTAGTGTATCAATGAAACCAATGGACTATATTGGAATTGTGCACAGTTCAGTTGCTCACTAGCTTCTTTTATCCTACTAATCACACATCTCTGATGAATCAGTACACATAGTAGCATATGCACATGCCAGTTTAACTACCATCCTTCCACATGAATCTGGGTTAGTCGGTTCCCTCTTCATACATCTTGTTTAACACCATTCCACCATGTCTTTCTTCTCAGACAGCAGAAAGGACGGCAGTGAAGGGAAAGTACATTCCATGGGGTAACTGATGCAGAGCTTTTGTGGCTGGATGCCCTTTCCATCACTGAGTGCTAAAGACATCCACTGGACCTCAGCCGTTCTTCAACCACCAACAGACTCCTTAGGGAAGGTACGATGCTCCCTTTTACACTCTGCTCTCCGACGTCAGTACTCCCGTCAGGAGCAAAATTATGGAAAAAGTCTGGAATAAATCTATCAATAAATTTACCTCGCCCACTTCTGCATCTGAGTTCAAGTTGTGTCATCGAGGAAGAATTATCCAGAGTTGTCTTGAATTTTGCACTGTCTAGCTCCACACTCAACTGCTCTGGATGAAGACTTCGCCTCCACCAAGGTTTATCAACACCAACTCTCAGATCTACTTTGGGAAACCTTTACCACACATACGACCACACAACAATCAGGCCCTAACTGGCAGAACAGTGGTTCACAACATTTTCCCACTGTGTCATACTTTACTATTTCAGATTTCATTTAGCAACTTTACTTACGTATTTTTAACATTGCTTATAACGTCCTATGACAAAGCAGCAATTAAGTTCTTTGTTGCCAGTGAATGTGGAACAAGCATCTACTGAAAGCAAAGGTTTCTCTCATGTTGACACTGTGGTAAACAGGACAAATCATTTTACAATCAAAAAGACATCTGTGATATAAAAATACTGTACCCTAACTAGAACAAGTACGTTGCTGTGTTGTTGTAACACAATGAATACAGCCTCTTGTGATATTTCATGATTTGTCCAGTTACGATAGCTGTTTAAACTGAAGCAGCATAGCACAATCCACCACCTCTGAAGTTATGGCCTATCACGGTATAGAAATATGTCTGTTATTATCATATTTAATTAAGCAAACTGTCATGAACACTTAAAGGTAAAGACACGGCAAATTAGTTGTCAGCCAGATATATACAGATTCACCAAGTCTGCAGTCAAAACATCAGTTTGATCAGCTGCAGAACAACATGCATGACAATACTTACAACAGAAATAAACCAAAAATAATACTAATGTTATGTTATGTTAAATACTTAACAATACTGCATACAGGACGACGGCAATATTCAATTCATTTTATATTAAAAAGTGATTAACATAAAACACATACACACCTACCACCATTTTAATGGCCATTTTCCAGGTTTGCATGGATTAGCCAATGATTCCTCAAAGGTGTCAAAGGAACCTTGGCGTATTCCAAGTATTTAAGTGAAAGAAATAAATAAAGAGTAAAACATACCGCAATCGAAAAGTGATCTGTGAGCAGTCAATTTGGAAATCAAATTTTCTGCCGATCGATAACGAGTCTTCATCAATTGCTTGTGTAAAGAGCGCTTGCTTTGACTGCAAACAAAACATAACAAATTAGAAAGTACTCAGACAGTGCAAACCTTTGACTGTAAGACGTGTGACAGTTATGTTGGCACAGTCTTTAAAATACATAACAACTGACTATCATAGTTTGTCATATCTGTTATGTGATTTAACTAGTGTGCTATGTAGCTAACCTGCATCGGAGTGGTGTACTGGAATGACCGATAGACACTGTGTACTGGTCTGGAAGTAAATGACCGAGGATTCAACAATGCATGAATACGATCTACAAGTGTGATGTCAACTTCACACTGACAACGTGTCAACTCTACGTCAATGTCGGTCTTCGGAACGTTTGAGCTTCTCTTAGACGTCTATGCACACAAACAACATATTGTCACATCTGTCATCAGTTAAGTATATAAAATTATAAACTCCCAAGAAAATGTTAAACACGTAAAATCATAAACATATAAGTATTAATAACGGACGAAAATAACTATGTATGCTAACTGAATATGCACTGGAGAAGATAGTAGTAATAGAGTAGGGTTTAACGTCCCACCAAACACATTATGTGTGTCTGTCTATTTTTCTTTTACCACTGTATTTTCTTTACTACCTTCGTGGTGAATAAACGTATTCAACGTATTCATTATAGGTCATATTGGGGACGATTTTTACAGGTCAGATGACCCAACCAACAGTGTCGAGCACTGAAGGACAATAGTTGGTCAGTCCACCAGGTAAAGGGCCAATCCCATCAGGCCAAGCCCTGTACAAGGTAAAGTAAAGTAAGTATAATTTCAAAAAAAAAACACTTACATAGCACCATAAAGTCCGAAGATACAAAGGTGCTTGGAAGAGATCAAAGCCCAATCCAGTAGACCAACCTGAAAGAACTGCTCATTATGATTGTGCAACGTGCACTGCTGAGATGCTACACAATACTATAGTATAGAGACAGTTCTGTTAATATTTCCCTTCCTCCAGACCAACATCACTGTTCAGATAAGGTCAAGTGGAGGTTATGAGGGAAGAAGAATGAAGATTAATTGAGTGAACAAAATTAGCAATGAAGAAGTGTTAGCTCAAGTAAACGAGACAAGAAATATGTTAAATTCTATATGGACCAGGAAACATCATTGGATAGGACATGTTTTGTGGCATGACAAATTACTTTGTAATGCAATGGAAGGAAGAATGATAGGAAAAACTACGAGAAGCAGGAGAAGGTTACAGGTGTTAGAAGTTTTGAAGACAGAAGTGCATGGAGAGAAAGAAAGTACCAAAAACCTGCTGTACAGCAGACAACTACAGAAAAAGAATAAGACTTGTCATAATGCACTTTACACTTTAAAACGGCGATGAAAATAACTGTTGACTAACTGACATAACTTCAGTGCTGCAAAACATAACAAACAAGCCAAGGTCAACAAACCCTTAACACAGAATCGTTGGACTTGAAATGCAGTCTGATACATGGCGACACATTAACTAGACTGGTGTACATGGAAGCCGTCATCAGCTTGGTAGTGGCCTTCTCAGTCTCTATAAATGTGATTATCTGCCAACAACAGCCGAACACTTGACCAATAGCCAGAACATAACTTCACTAAGTATCTGTTAGGCAGCTGCCACTACGTTAATTGGATTTAACTACACTACATCGATCAACATCTTTATTCAAAACAAAAGTGCTAAAATATATTATATATACATATACATATAAAATAAAATGTAACGAGGTCTTAAAGTACAGATTAAATTTAACTAGAATAACAGTCAATAACCACAGACCAACCTATCCAACCTCACTGCCACAATGCCCAATGACATTCTAAACCATTGCAAATAATTCCACTGTTACTGTCCAACCCATATTTACAATAAATCAAGTAGGGATGTACCGGATATCCGGTTCTGGTTGGCCGGATATCCGGCCATTTTTTCGAATCCAGTTCCGGCCAAAATGGTACCAGGTACCGGATATCTCATCCGGATAGTGCTCGGTGCTTTTTAACAGTTAGTTGAACTTAGTTCACCTGGTGCCAATGCTAGAGTGAGTGCATTTAAACTTTAAATAACTAGTGAGTCATGTAAACCAACTGTTTTACATATATTAGTTGTAGACCTATGCAGTGTGTGAGCACACAAAGCTGAAAACAAACACGGGGAATAATACATTTTTTCTGTACCACAAAGTAAACCAAAAAATTCGCTATTATGCAACAAGTACGATATCCAGATATCCGGTTCCGGCCGGATAGTTTGTTTGATTTTAAAAATTGCTATCCGGTACATCCCTAAAATCAAGTTATGGTGATAAAAATAATAACAGGTTCTAACTCATATGTAACAATTAATTTTGTTTATATCTGGATATCAGTTTTATATCTGGACTAAAATAAAATAATACAAAAGTGCACAATAACTTCACTTCTATTCTATCCAGAGATAATGTTTCATACTGTACAAACAAAACTGGCCAACAGGAATGGCATCGGGGCACCTGAACACTGTTACGGGATAATATGACCTGGAAAATAGCTGCAAAATGGTTGCAATTGTTGTAAAAACAAAACAATCAAAAACAAACTTAAAATGCAGCTGAGTGTAAGAGAAACAACACAGCAAATAAAGCTACCTCTGTGTATTCAGGAAGCACGTTTTCAATGGGAAGATGGAAGCCATAGAGAGAAGCTGTTGAATGTCGCTGATCAAACACAGCTTCAATCAGTTCAAACAGCCCAATGCTAAGATCGGCCGTTACAGACTGCAATGCAGGACCACTGTGTTTAGTCACCTCAGCATTGATTGGCTTACATAACAACCTAAAAACACAACACATAAAACTACAACTGCCAAAACTGCCATCACCATCTTTATGTCACACCATTTTCATCAGCCTTAGTATAAGGTACAGTGTATTTTGCCTTCAGAGCTTTGATGCTGTTGGTTGGGTATCAGAAAGACAAAAAACTACCATTCCATCAATATCTTTCATTGAAGACCTTTGGAAAAAACATTATCTAACACAGATAAATGACGAAATTAGCTGTAAAATGTTAAAATACATATAAAATATGTTTGTGTGTGTGTGTTTCTACTCGTATACGAACTTTGCAAATTTACTGAAAAACAATATTAGGCCTGATAAACTAAGAAAACCAACAGAACTTATGCCTACAATCTCCAAGATACAATATATAAACTCAACTGCCAAACTCCATATAATCAGTGTTTGATACACTGTTCAAGTGACAAAAGAATGTACTGTTTTACTTACTTGCGAAATATGGTTATTTATTAACATCTACTTCTGCAGCAAACTAAGTACACAAATGTTTCTGTCACCACAAAAATGTTTCTCTGGTGACATCAATACAAAAAAAATACAATTTTTCACGCACAGATGTCACAGTTATAGCAAATCAGTATTTGCAGAAAAATTAGGCAATCAGTACCCAAGGTGATCAAGAAGGCAAGCCTTTGAATAACCCTTGCGCAGTTGAGCGAGACCGTCTGGTGTTGACACTCCGGCAATGGAAATGTCTCGTCGGACTGAGTCAAAATACTTATCGGCCATTTCACGTAAGCGATCAACCGATGTCGCAGCGGGTTCTGAGCTATCTTGAGGGACACTTGTTGGATCGTCATGCAATACAACAACTGAGAGAAAGGCAACTTTTAACTTGACTCGCGTAAATTCTGAAGAGGTGTCATCGAGAACATGATGATGGCGACCAGACATAGCAGCATCTATAACAGATATTTTGCCAAATGCATCTTGTGTTTTATGCACTGTATATCAACCTTTCAAAGTGCAGTAAAAATTACAGTTCACATCCTTTGATGTACACTTAACAATATAAATATTTCATCAGTATTTCACTAACAAATACATGATTAGTTGACTCATATATTTATGATATATAAATAATAATATGAGGCTGGTATGCTGGCCGTTGAAAGGTACACTGTTACATTTGGTACAGCAAAGATGGGACTGTGTGTGGTCCTCACCTGTCCAGATGGGACTGTGTGGTTCTCACCTGTCCAGGCCCTACCCTGCCGCAGTCTCTCTTCAGTGTAACAACCAACCCATCAACTAGCATACCACCCACCCGCCAGCATACCTATCACCATATCTCTCTATAATGGTCCATTTTTGCAAGCATTTATATCCCACAAAAGAATTAAATATAACTGTTAACAAGTATAAGATAATAGTTAAATAAGTGTCTACATCAGGACCATGTCTTCCATTTTTGAGTACAATGGAATGTGATTAGAACAGCATTGCACTGCACAATTTCTCTGTGACAGCTGATCTCATTTCTAAAGGGTTTTTAATGTTTTTTAATGCTACACTACGGCAATTCTGTTTCTCACACACTCAAGTATTGTGTAAAAATGGCTGACAGATCTAACTGGTATTTTGGAATGGAGGCTACCCTTGGCCCGCATGTCTCATATAAAATATTATGAATATCAACAAAAATATTTTAACGCGAGACACGTGAAAACATACCATCCAGCTGCTGGTAACCAAACTTTACACAGAATATCCAAACAGCATAAACAATAACAACAGAACATAAACACAAGATAAATGCAACAATACCTTTATGTCTGGCCGGCTTGGATCGGCTTTTAGATGGTCCCGACTGAGATGGTCGTTTGCGAAACGCAACACTGGAACCTGACATTCAATGTTTAATGTTCAATTCGTTACTAAACACTACAAAATGTTTGCGTATGTACAATCATTCTATTCTTATTTTATATTCTTAAATTGTATAAATTTCAGTGCAAGTTAACAAGCATACGTAAGTACATTATGGAGATGCTTTGCACTGTGTCAAAAGATCACACATTATCTTACTATATAGCAATAAAATAGTCACTTGGGCCAGCAAGTATTATACAGTATGTCAGCATAGACAACTGCAGTGCAAACTATCAGCACTGCAAAGTGTAATATTGCCCATATGTATAAGTTTATCTATCTAATATGAGCAACTGACGGCAGACACTGACCTGCAGAGCTGGAAGTCTGGCTTGTCGTCATGCTGCATGTGGATGTGTCTAATGTACTGTCAGTTGCTGAGTCATTATTTGCTATTGACATGTACACTTCGTCATCTGAATCATCTGCAAAAACACAAATAGTTTTCTATACCATAAACTAAAAACCAATTAATGAAAAAAAAGCCACATAAATATACAAAACTACATACAGAACTTTATGATTATTCAGTTTTAACTTGAAACTTGCCAGGATTTAAAATTTTTATGCTGTAAGACAACTTAAAATCAAAGTAAAATAAGGTTAAGCAACTAGCAACCTGACTGATAAACTGATTAATATAATTTAGACCTGTATATTCATCAGTTTCAGTGACTTTCACACATTTCATTTCTAAAGCAGATAGATGTCATTTCATTTATATCAAATTTATTCTATTAAAAGCAAGTTTTCCTCTCAGTAAAAACTCTCCTATTATCAGTATTAGCCTACAATATGTTTATGCAAATCATAAGAAGAAATGCTTACCAAGTGAGAACAGAACTTGAACCAAGTGCTGCAGAATCGACTTTAGCTAAACGTTCTTGGGTTTTGTAGCACATTGTGGACATAAACAGTATTAATAGTTACAACCACAAACTGTCAACAGTACTCACAACTGGCTGGAGATTACAGTGACTACAGCATTCACAGAATGAAACTAAACATGTTCGTGTGTGTGTGGTTTGTGTGTGTGCGTACCGAGTGGTTGGTTGCTCATGGATTCACTCGACTCGCTGTACGCCCGTTCACGAGATGACATTGGCCGCCGACTCACAGTACATTCCTGCTGCAAGTGTTTCAGAAGCTGCTGTTCCATCTCACTGCCTGTCATCGGCTTGTTCACCCTTCTGCATGGCTCGTCTGACATGACTAGAAACACACACACACACACACAGACAACTGGCTTAGATAAACACTGCCAACCATTTTGTTATGTTAGGTAGATCAGTTAGTATACAACAACGACCACGACAACAACAATAATAATAGTAATATAAACAACAATAATAATAATAATAGTAATAATAATAATAATAATAATAATAATAATAATACTCAGGACAATGTTTATGGTGCTGACATCATGACAGTCATTACAACAGCTCACCTGCACCTGACGAATGTAGAACAGTGTCGCAAGTGGCTGCCGACCCTCATACCAAGCAAATTGACTTGGGCAGTGAGTCGCCTGTAGGCTACTATCATCCTACTCACCATCACTAATTAGTATTACTCAGCCTGAAAGCTCAGTTTACTTGTTATAACATCCCATGGAGGATAGAGGGCTGAGGCTGGGGCTAAAGAAGCCAGGCTGGCCAGGCAATAAATAGCCGAGACAAAACTTCGGAAAAAGGTGCCATCACACACCTAGGTTATTGTCAACAACACAGCCTCAGAACATTCCTCAGTGCTATAGATACACAGTTACACACTGCACTGGTAGCAACATAACCCTTTGCTCTGAAGAGTCAAAACTTGTAGAACCTGAACCTATCAACTGAAAGCCAGCAACAGTATAACAAAAAACACATATACCCGGTACTAGACCCTGTCTTTTGGACATAATTTCTTCAACTTCCTACTGGTCACCTTGGAGTGGTCTTTCTACCCAATCTCTTGGCTATGTTACTGATAAACCAAACCTAAAGCAACTCAGGTAAACATAAAAACCCACAAAATTAAACCGAACAGATTCTCAATAACCCTAGTTTAGTTATCTATTACTACATCTGGCCAGGAAACAGATCCGGTCTCTTCTAACATAAACCACAACCGGAGTCCACATGGGGATCAAACAGTAAAAGAGTTAACATAAAACTCTGTTGCCACAACATCATTTACAGTAAGCAGTGGATGCACAGTCAAACCAGCCTACCTGGTGACGATAAACCGCTAGCAATCTCTAGCAGCAGGTGAACGAGATGAGGAGACAGGTGAATATTGACACAGCCAATGCTGCAGTCGAGCTCAAGCTGCACATGTACACTGATACATTAGTGTTGTAAAAAAAAGTTCCAACAGATCATTATAAACCGCATTATAATCAGATATATTAAGCTTAAATAACTCGAACCAATGTAAATATATATTGTTTGGGTATATGGGAGGGATTCAGCTTGTTGAAAATTTGAGCTTGAGGGGCAACCAGCTAATCCAGGCAACCAGGAAAATGGCTGTTAAAAATTTGTGTGTGCAGCTTACAGCAAGTTGCACTTGTGATAAGACAGCTCAGTCCATCATTGCAGCGGTGGCTTTAAAATATGCCAAACGAGTGCTTAATTGTGCAAGCAATTATGTACTCAGCAACAGGCACTGCTGTTACTGTTACTACTACTATTACTCCAAACTTCAATCTAGAACTCAGTAATTGTAAATGACTGTGATTAGGACTTCATAACTACATAGCTTACGATATCTGTGAAATTTACAAGCTGCAGTCATAACTGATATGCTGGCACATGAAGCTCATCACTTACATGAGCACCATTTCTTTGGTAACAAAACAGTGACATGTAGATGACTCGGCTTATATGTGAGCAATAGGACACATTCCAATCTGAGGCCATTTCAGCAGCAGTGGTCACTATCACACTGCCCATTATAACTACACCAACTAACATGGCAGGCAGCACCAGCATGCGCTTGCCCAATGCTCATGAGAAGGGCTCAGCAGCTTAGCAGCAGCCATAACAATATTATGAGCTACTGTAACAGTTATTATCAGTGTATTTATGGATCCAGAATGCATCACACACAGAACATTGTGAACTGGATTCTGAGACAGAAAACGTGGCTTTTCTTTGTGCAAGTATGCCAAAGCACGGAAAAGAATAACTATATAATAATAAAATCAAAATTACAAGTTGATAATTTACAAAAAAATGCAGGCCTTTTAACGTTAACTACAATGTTCGAGGGCTGTCCACCTGTAATGTGGGACTTCTTCTGGAGCACTGGAGGAATTCTGGCTGTACGTTCTTACAATCCTGATGTCACCAATGTCTCACATAGTTCTTAGCAGGAATTGTATCCATGTTACGCAGGGTGAGAATCAATCACCTTAACTAACTACTGAGCCACAGCTGCATATGGAAATAATAACCAAAATGCCAACTGCAAATATTCAAAAAGTAAAATGCATAGAAATTTGCCAGAAATTTACCTTAGCACCGGGAATATCATCGTTCTGTTTAATACGCAACTTGATCTCTTGTCGACTTGTCAACTCCGCTATCAACACCAACTCGGGCGGCTCTTTACACAACTTCAAATGATCACTAAATGCTTTCTGGTGTCCAGAAGCTGGCTGACTAGTCACTGGCTGTGAAGATGTATAGCTTGGCTCAGCAGTCACAGAACCATCGGCAGTGCACACAGTGCTGAAAAATGACTGATCATGACTGTCTGGCTGCCCTATTGTGAACGGATCAAGGCAAAGCTAAAACCAACAAAGTAGCAGTTCAATACACAGCAGCACCGTATCGAAACAACAGAACCGGGAAACAGTCAATATCACCAATATGTCTACTCTCAAATTGCACATATGTATTATGTACAGCCATAGCAATCAGATTCTGCTCTCTGAATGGTAAAGGTAAATGTCAATTTGTATAGCACATTGTCGTGAGAACCTCACCTCAGGCTCTAATGCACTCAGGTGTGGATCACACAGTGTTACCTGCCAATCACACCACACCTGCATTTACACGTAGTTCGCCAGGGGGCGCCACGACTAAATGAACAGTTATAGCATGGTAATATATATGCATGTAGTAAAGATCTCACATAAACTGCAGTCAGAATAATTTCTATAACTGACTCACTCACCGATTCACTATTAAACATATGAGATGTAGTTCTGCATGCAGCTGGGAACTCATCACAGTATGCCTTAACACCAGTCAGATGCAAGTTCTTCACTGCAATGGCTGGCAAGCCAGACACAGGAGGCTGATCAGTACACTGGCCCGATGCCAGGTCGTCAAAATATTCCATCCTATACCAAAACAATGCACATTAGTAAATATATCATGTTCTACATCATTAACCTCTTCAGCCATGCAAAAAATTTTCCGAAAAAGTGATAAATAAACTAAAAAATCACATATCACATGAAAGTGAAACAAGCTAATTTTAAGAAAAACTGTAATGCTCCGACCTGCATACTATCTATAGGAGGGAGAGTAAAGGAAGAGCTATGCTAGAGCAGCATGGTTGTTGAGCACAGCTGTTGCAATATCCTTCTTCCGCATATATATGCATACATAATAAGTAGAAGCAGCAATGCCTTTACACTGTGACCCTGTGACCTTTTAACCTTAAAGTAGGTTCATGGGTTACCCGTGTGATGGGCTTCCATCCTGTCAATTTTGGGCTTCCTATGCCTTTCAGTTCTCGAGTTAAGTCAAGACATGCGAATGGAGAGACATATGGACAGACAGACAGTCAGAGATGGACAGACAGACACTGCCAATCATTTTATAATGGAGATCGGGGAATTAAAAAATGAGTTAAAATGAGTTAAAAATTAATTTACAATATAATGCAGCCTGAAATCAGGTGAATGGAGCTATGGAGTTGGGTGCTAATCATCATCATCATCATCATCAGCAGCAGCAGCAGCAGCATCAGTATCAGTACAGTCTTGAAATTAGCCGTGATGGCCTTTTGACTGTTCATTAATCTTCTACACATGAACATTTCAGGATAATGAGACTAATATGACAGGATCTTGACGAAATCGGAATGAGTAACAAAGGGTTTATGAAGAGGAGACAAAGGAATATGATGCATGATGACCTAGATTGGCTATGACTGGTACAGAAAATGACAGTCATAGAATAAACAAAAAAGAATCAAGTGTTTGCACCTTTATCTACCAACATAATCAACACGTCACATGGTACTTTACAAAGCAATGACTGTACCGTGCTATGTGTATTTCCAGTGACATGCCAGTCTCACAGTCTTTTGGCACGTGTTCTAGTCGAACCACAGTTGCATTAAATGACACTTTGATCTTTGATAAAACTACAGCATTCAACAGCCAGACACAAATAACTGTCATATAACTGCATTCAAGGCAGATAGAGCTAACTTTATCAGTTTTACCCTTATAACTAGTTACTTAATTAGTTACTTTTTGAAAATCATAACTAGTTACTTTAATAGTTACAATAAAAAGTAATGCGTTACTTTTCTAGTTACTATAAACTGAAACTGTTGCATGATCATTCTAATACACTGTTACTGTTACAAGTCTGAAAAACTGTTACCGTGGAACCAGCATTAACATATACTGTAAAACTACACGTTCCTTCGTCAGCTGTATTAAAATGTGAATAATAAGAATAGAGAAATCGGAAATGTAAATGCAAAAGCCAGCAACTTGTAGAGATGGGACATTGCCAAGTAGTAAAAAAGTAATGTTACTTGCATTACTAGCTACTGTAAAAAGTAACTAGTTACTTGCAACATTACTTCTGGCAAATAGTAACGCGTTACTGAGCTAGTTACTCCAAAAAGTAATGCGTTACTGTAACGCGTTACTTTTGTAATGTGTTACTACCCAGCACTGAGTGTAGTGCTTGTTTCACCGTTCTAAAGTCTTCCATGCATTGAACAGTTTATTATGAACTAAATATAGATGTCACCTAGAAAGCCAAATACCAAAAAAGAGCTCATCAGTTGGCATTATCCTACAAGTACATTAAACAATACACACTTTAAACACATACGGCAGCTTCCGTTACTATAGATCTGTACATGAGTGCTTTAAGTAATCAACACAAAAGTACAACAAAATAAAAATAACACTGTACATATGCGACACGTATTCGCGTAAAATATACCAGCATCAATAGTCTGTGCAAACAGTTCGAGTCCTTCAAATGGCTGTGCTGCATCAGTGGCTCGAAGCTCGCCTTCTGTGGGATCCTGACGTAAGCATTCCTCGGCCAGCTGCATGCTAGTTGTCATACTGGAAAACAGCATTGAGTCAAGAGGCACACCTGTGCACAAAAAAAATAATGCACGTATCAATGCAACGTAACAAAATCACTGAAACAACAGAAAACATCAACAGCATATTAGAAAGTTAAAACAGCAGTAGATGCCTGCTTTGTTGAGCCAAATGTAGGACACAGTCTCCTTCTATTGAAATTCAAATTTTAAAATACATATGGTCCAAAATAGCAATATGAACGTTACTTACCACTACCTCAATATTTATAGCACATCTATTGGCATTGTGCACAAGGCTTAAGCTAAAATCAATTCAGAAGTCCAACTGGTTTGAGATTGTTCATATAAGTGCTATACAATGACACAGGCAAATAGCAGCTGAGTTGAAATTTCAGCATAGTGCATATCTGTAACTAAATATCTAATAACAGGCTGATAAACATAAGTTTACTGATCAGATACAGTTACACATTTTTTGTTGTCAGTTAACAAAATATTGTTACCTTCAATTAAAAATCAAAAACTAGCATCAATAAATTTAAATAAATAAAAATATAAAAAACAGAGAACAAAATAATGCAGAAAAAATATTATTCAATGCTTGGTAACAACTAACATTTGTTAATTTATAATATGACATTACTCTCACTAAGCTGTTTTTCAATAAAATAATTATACTTCAATACATCTTCATAAGCAAAAATCATGCATCACCTCCAATGTCTTCTCTATACTTTGGTTTAATGGTCACCTCCAAATCACTGATATCAATGATTGTATTATCACTGACAAGTGCAGACCACGGTATTGTCACAGTTATACTTCCAATGTAACCATCCACTATCTCCAGAGGAATTCCACTAGTTTCAAGAGCTTCATTCAGATACTGTAAGGTATCATCACAAAATACCATTTAAAACAATGTAACAGCAGGCAAAGCAGATTGAAATGTGTAAATATTGATATTCAAAGACTTGGTTTCCAGAAAATAGGTAATGGCATGTCTCTTTTGTTTATACAGCTGCTCACACTGATCAAAGAAATACCATTGATGCCATCTTCTCAGCCTTGATGCTGCATGTCTGCATTTTTCTCGAGTTTAGGGGTCCTATCGTACAAAAAAAAATCATATTGTGATATAGTATGCAGTTCTATCATGATATCACGATATCGTAGGCCTTGGCTGCATGGTTTTATCCGGTGGTTATATGGCTGCAGGGGACTGGGGAGCACAGTAGCACATGCCACACGGGCTACAGCGACCACACACAGACACACTGAGTAGTGCGTATGTCGTACCTGTACAGTGGAATGATAAAACGGGACCAGTCTTAGACTATCGCGATCTTACTGTCATGTCATGCCTTTCGCTTCTTATCAGGAATGTTTGGAAGTGGAATTAGCGACAGACATGACATCTGATCCACAGTCTGCATGAGTTACAGACGAGATGAGGCCAGTATATGACACCACACCACCTGCCCGCTGCCTCAGCAGAATGCCTTGACAAGAGCTAATTGAAAACATGCCTGACCTTTCTATCATGTCCCCATCCCCACTGCCTGAGACCATCACCCAATCAACTCGACTCCCCTTCCCTCTCCCATCCCTTCTGGTGGGTCCAAACTAACTGTTCTCAGCCCAACTGCGTCCTCATAGATCACAGTCGATAGATAATGATGCCTGCTGTTGGTTGGCTCATTTTCGGTTTACGTGGGAGGCTAGTCTGCTCACGATATCCTCTGGGGCAACATGTGCTACGATATCATAGCCATGGCACTTTACAATCGATATGATAATATGGCTAATCGATACGATCCCTACTTGAGTTGTAGACATAGGTACCAAGAGCTGTACATTAGTGCTCGGAACGGGTACCGGAATCAATACCCGGACCCGGGTACCCGTTTTACTACCCAGGTACCCGGGTCCAAATCACTACCCGAACTTTTCTGTCAAAAAACCTGTCGCTACTCAGTTCTTCAGCAGCAGTATACTGTTTTACAGATTTTAGTAAACTGTGGCACTGGCAACTTTACTCATATATATTCATTATTCTGTAGTGAAAGTGACTCTAACATTAAACAGTGTTTGCTGTCTGTTGCATGTTTTACGACTTTATGCATTTATTTATTTATTCATTACTCCCATAGGCAGCCAATATACAAGTACATGTACGTACAAGAAAATTTTTTTAAATGCTGAGCACAAATTAACTGGGTCTAATTTAAGAAATACAATAAAGTACAATAAAGCCATCAAACAGAGTCTTAACGACTGAATGACGCCAGTGAAGCATTCAATAATTCAACAACAACAAAACAATAACTCGACAATTTGTGTTTAATCTCCTGTGCATTATGCAACAAAATTACCTTTTATTTACTGCCTACAGCCAGAAATCTGTCTCTGGCTCTATTTGCAAAAGAGTCATCAAGTTATAAGCGTCCAGTTTAACAACTATTTGCAAGAGTACTATTATACACGTTTGCAGCGCACACTCAGCTACACTGCACACTGGAGGGTATGGTATAGTAGGGTTTAACGTCCCCATCGACACATTATAGGTCATTTCGGAGACGATTTTACGGGTCATATGAAAGATTGACCCAACCAAC